>MDSV01046501.1_pt1 | contig 15812 bp, 12 predicted proteins | sample 810851 | NCBI WGS metagenome assembly MDSV01 (sample SAMN05326640, study PRJNA326480) | marine metagenome | isolation source: seawater | place: Atlantic Ocean: North East | collected 2012
CCGCCACCGAGGCGCACGCCACGCGCGCGTGGACGGCGTCGGCGCGGCGGCGGTTGGGCGGTGGCGGCGGCGGCGGCGCCGCCGCCAGGCTTCTCGCCGCCGAGACGCGGCACTTCGTCTCGGCGCTCCACGAGCACGTCTCGTCCCGCGTCCTGGAGACGAGCTGGGACGCGTTCCAGTCGGCGCTGGCGCGCGCCGAGACGCTCGAGGCGGCGCGCGCGGCGCACGCCGAGTTCCTGGACGCCGTCCGCCGGCAGTGCCTGGCGTCTCCGGACCCCACGTGGACGCTGCTCGCGCGGCAGGTCCGGGCGGCGCTGGCGGCGGCGTGCGACCTCGCCGCCGCCGGCCGGCGCGCGGACCGGCGCGCGGGCGGCTCGGGAACGGCGGCGGCGGGGTCCACCGCCGTGCCCGAAGCCGAGGCGGAGCGCATCGCGTCTCGATTCCGTCGCGCGCGGTCGTACATCGCGCGCGTCGTGGACAGCAAGCTGAAGATCGGGTCGTTCCCGGAGCTCGCCGAGCTACGGAGCAGGCTGGACTTCAACGGATTCTACGGCGCGACGTGTTCCGGGGAGGAGTGAAGAGGCGGACATTGGGACGGTGTGTTTTTTGGGTTCACGGGGCGCGCGAAGAGAGGCTTTAGGTAGAACGCAGTAGCTAGCTACGCGGCTCGCTCTAGAGAGCTGCTTGTGATGTGAGGGAATCGGGCGGAAAAGAAAAAGACCATAGATGTGACGGCAGCGCGCGGCGCGTCGCGGTTTCTCGTGGGTTTGCCTTTTCCCTCTGCGGTGGGCCGAAATACATAAATGACTCGTCCTAATAGGTCCGCCGTCGCGGCCGAGCGAACCCTTTCTACACCGCGCGTCGCACGTTCTCGTCGGCAAGGTACGTCGCTCGACCCATCGACAGCGCTCCTCTGAACGCGTCTCCCCGCGGCCGGGCGCCGTTTGCGGCTCGCGCGACGCGATGGGCGCCCGTTCCGGCGCGCCGCGAGGCCGCAAGCCAACGCTTTTCTCGCCGATCCCGCGCGCTGTTTCGCCCCGGACGGCGGCAGCCCCGAGGGCGAGGCGACGCGTGGAGAAGGCCACACGACGCGCTGTTGATCCGAGCAGCGCTCGCTGCGAACGATCGTGATGCGTCTGAGGGTTTCTCCCGCGTCACCGCGCGCTCGGCGTCCCCATCACCGCGCGTCGCGAAGGTTTTGCGCCTTTTAGGGTTTTCCGTGTCCATCGGGACACTGTTTCTTCGCGCGCCGGCCGCAGCACACGCGGGGGCACCACGCGGTCGCCGCGCGGCTCTCCGGCTTCTCGGTCACGCTCGTGCTTCTACTGGTTGGCGGCTCGAACCGCTCCGCGCGCGATCCCCGCCTGGCATCTGCCTGACCCCCCTCTCCCGCTCCGTCTCCCACCGCAGCACTCAGACAACATGGGGAAAATAGGCAAGGGTACCGGCTCGTTCGGTAAGCGTCACAACAAGTCCCACACCATTTGCCGCAGGTGCGGTCGCCGGTCGTTCCACATTCAGAAGTCCACGTGTGGCGCGTGCGGTTACCCCTCCGCCCGCAAGCGCAACTACAACTGGTCCACCAAGGCCATCGGACGTCGCACCACGGGCACCGGGCGCATGAGGTACCTCAAGACGCTGCCCCGCCGCTTCAAGAACGGTTTCCGCGAGGGCACGGAGGCTGTCTCCAAGAAGCGCGCCGCCTCCGAGTGAGCGGATCGCACTCCGGTGCGGGCGGCGGTGATGGGCTCATCGGTGCCGCTCGCGGGTGGTCATAGCTCGTCAGATGTAATGGATTCTGTCTGACGAAACGACGACGAAGACGATCAAGACGAAGACGAAACCGAAACCGTCGTTCTGTCGCTCAAAAGTGTGCCAAGCGCGCGTCTAATCACGCGCGAAACCCCCGCCCCCTATCGCACGCCGCTTCGCCTCCTCACAAATCCCGCTCGCGCATGAGCTTCTTGACCTGCTCCAGGGTGAGGAACATGACCACGTTCCAGCTTCCGAGCCGCCCAAAGTTGGGGATGAAGCCCTTGTAGAAGGCGCCGACGCCGTCGCTCCGCGCGGTCTTCACGACGCAGTCGAAGAACCCGGCGTACTTTTTCGAGTCGCCCATCACGCGCGACTTGACGACGTCCACCGGTGAGCCCACGCAGGTCGCCACGAAGCCCGCGCCCAGGCCCGACAACAGGTGTGTCGGGACGCCGTCCTCCATCCCCGCCGCGAGGAGCGAGGACTTGACCTGGTCGTACGACGCCAGCTCGGCAGCGTTGATCACCGAGTTGCGCGCGACGTTGGGCCCGAGGCCGGTCCAGAGCGCGGCGACGCCCTCCTGCTTGGCGATGATGCCGTACGCCGCGAGCGCGCTGGGATACTTCTTCGGGACGCCCGCGGGAAGCTTGCCCTCCGCCTGCAAGCGCACCTTGACCAAGTCCGTGGGGGACGCGACGGCGATGCCCAGCCCTCCGGTGGTCATGCCCGCGGCGATCTTCAGATGCAGAGGCACGTCCCCGACGTGGTCCTTCCCCACGTACATGTTCTTGATGGGCTCGTACAGGCCGATCCGCAAGCCCCCGAATAGGACCTGTCTGTGAATGCCGGGCGTGATGCCCTTCCACAGCGCGCCGACGCCCTCCTCCTTAGCCACGGTCGCCATCGTGCCCAACATGCCGCTGTACTTCGGCTTCGCGCCGCCCTTCGCCGCGGCGCCCTGCAGCTGCAGGCGCACCTTCGCGGTGTCGATGGGAATCGTGCACGCCTCGGCAAACGACGCAGAGAACGCGCTCGCCGCGAGGTTGCCCACGAAGCTCGTGCGATCGCCCATCGCGGAAGCCCTGTGGGGAGGAGGTGCGCCGAGGAATGCGCCGCGCGAAAACGCGTTCGTCGACGCGGTCGATCGGAGAACGCCGTGGGTCACTCCCCGAGGGCGCCGGTCGTTCGCGCCGGCGGGCGCGTTAGAGAAGCGCGGGGAGGTCGGGTCTCGATGGGGTCGATGGACGACGCGACGGGTGCTGTCTATGCGTCGTCTACAAGTGTCTGGTGCTATCTCTCCCGGTCCCCCGGTGGTCCTCGCCCGGTGGCGTCCGTGCCGTCTCCGCCCCCGCGGAAACGCTCCCCGAGCTCCGAATCAGACAGAGGCTCGTTCGCCTGCGCCACGCCCTCCTTATACCCCGCCACGAACTGATTCATCGCGTCCATGTACGCCACACCTCTCGTCTCGTAGAACCGCCTGAGCTCCCGCCGCCACCCGTCCGCGCCCACGCGCGCGCCCGCGCCGTATATCCTACCGAGCTCGTCCTTCATCGTCGTGGTGTCGTCGGGGTCGGGCCTCCAATCGTCCACAGCCTCGTCGTAGTCTCCCGAGGCGCTCGCGTCCTCGCCGCTTGCCGCGCGCTCAGCCGCAATACGCTCGCGGCGTTCCTTCTCGGGCTCGCCGTTGTACCACCGCCAGCCCTCGGTGTACATGCGCAGCGCCTCGCGGAACGCCCTCGCGTGCTCCTGCACGGACAAGTCTTTCGTGTACCTCGTCCCCGGGGGATCCTCCATCGGCCTCGGCCACACGATCTCGCGGAGGTCCCGCCGCACGTAGTCCACGACGCGGCGCACCACGTTCGTCGCGCGACGGGTCATGGCGAACGGCGCGCGGAGTCGCCGCGCGCGGCACACTGATCTAACGAGCTCGGAACGGAAGACCCTGCGCCGATTCTTCGGCAGACGTCAATGAGCACTCGAGGCATCAGTTTTTGGCGCAATCGGAACGTCGTTGCCAGCTGGCAAATCTGCCCGTCACTCTCGACCCGCCCCGTGCGCGACATGTCCGCCTCCACGAGCAGCCTCGCGAGCGTCGCGCTCCCCCGCCGCGGTGCGCGGAGGACCGGCGCGTCGCGCGCGTCCGCGACGCGCCCCGTCCGCGCGGCCGCCTCCGCCGTTCCTTCCCCCGGCGATCGAAGCACCCCTCCGGGCGACGCCGACCGCGCCGGTCTCGGTCGCCGCGGCGCGCTGGCGACGACCGCGCTCGCGCTCGCGGGCGCGCTCGTGCCCGCGGCGCGCGCGGCGGAGGTGTCCGTGGTCAAGGACGAGCCCGGCTTCGGGGCCAAGGCGGCGAAGCCCGGCGACCTGCTGCTGGTGAACTACGTCGCCACCTTGCCCGACGGCACGATGGTGGACACCACTCTGGGCGGCGCCAAGTTCTTCACCAACGGCAACAACCAGTCCATCCAGCCGGCGGAGGCGCGCCCGGTGATCGTGCGCGTCGCCGGGACGGACCCCGTCCCCGGGATTCCGAAAGGGCTGAAGCAAGGCGTGCAGGGCATGAAGGTTGGCGGGACGCGCGTCTTGTCCGTCCCTCCGGAGCTCGGGTTCGGACCGAGCGCGGTGCGTTCGCCCTACGCCGACGTCCCCGGCGGCTCGACGCTGACGTACGAGGTGACTGTGCTGCGGCTGTCGGACACGGGGCCGGACGCGCTGTTCAAGAACGTCGCGGGATGCGGGCTGGGGGGGGCGAACACCATGACCAACGGGTGCGAAGCCATCGTCGCCGAGGAGTGACGAGAGACTTTTACGCGTACAAAGCGTAGCTAGCTCCTTTTTTATCGCTCCGTCTTCGCGTTGGTTTCCTCGCGCGCGAGGCGACCGCCGCGCGGACCCTCGAGACGCTCGTCGTCGAGCAGGTGCGGCTCGAAGACGTTGGCGACGAACCATTCGTCCCCGAACGCCATGTGCTGCCCGGGGCAGTCGAACATCACGAGCCGCCCGGACTCGTCCAGCGCGCGCAAGCCGAGCCAGTCCTCCGCGTACAGCCGCGAACGGCGCAGCGGCACGACGTCGTTTTCGGCCACTCCGGTGCCTTCGCGGAACGCGCCGAACCACGCGCTGTCTTTCGGGACCACGATCGTGTCCTCGCTGAACCGAATCATCACGAAACGTTCTAACCGCAACAGATTCGCCTTGTACGTCGGGTTTTTCAAGTCCCTCTCGTTGTTGATGTCCGGCAGAAACGCGCTCCGCGCGAGGTACTTCTTCACGTTCAAAGGGTCGCGGAAGTACTGCGCCTGCACGACGGCGTCTCGCGCCGGGAACGAGTACGCGGCGGCCCGCACGGCGGTCTCCGCGGCGCGGCAATACGTGCTGAGCGTTTCGTTACCCTCGTACGCGATGCAACCGGGCAGATCGCTCACGCCCGCGTGCTGCCCGCCCATGGTCACGAGCCGCTTCGCGACGAGACGCCCGTCGCCGGGGCGCTCGCCGCCCCCGCACCGCTGCACAACCGCGCGCATGAACTGCGAGCCCTGGGAGAAACCCACGGCGTAGAAGCCCTCCGCGAGCCTGGGCTCGGCCAGCAGGCGCGCGCACTGCTCCTTCACCTGGTGGTTCACGTTCCCGAAGAAGCCCTCCATGGTGTCCACCCACGGGTTCGCGCCTACCATCACGTTGTGCACGTACAGGCCGGGCACGCGGGACTCCATGACGGACTTCAAGTGTCCCATGGAGATGGGGTCGCAGCAGTTGTCCCCCATGCCGTGCCACATCACGATGGGCGTGGGGACGCGCCGAGACGGCTCGGGGTCGGGGGGCTGGAGGAGCCCGCGCGCGCCCTCGGCGCGCGAGGCCGCCAGCGCGACCAGTGCGGCGACGAGCGCAAGGCGCATCGCGTGCGCGGGCGCAATCTGAGGGGCGCAAACGAACAACGCGATTTTGGCGTGAAAAGAGAAGAACGAAGTATCGCTCTCTTCACTCCGCGCGACGACGAGCTTACCCACTCAGGTCATGGCGACCGCCGTGGGTGGCGGCTGGCTCGATCAGACGTCCTCCAGGGCGTCGGCGGGGTTGGGCGGGCGACGTGCAGCGGCCGAGGCACGTGCGCTCATGTCCTCGGAGGAGTACCTGTCCGCCCACGATGTGCGCGGCGTCCTTTTGAACGCGCTTCGGCACGTCCAGCGCGCGTGCGCTGGGGACGCGGACACCGTGCGCCACATCGAGGCGGCTGCCGAGTACTTCCACTCCGTGGCCACCGCGAGGCACATCGTGGGACGCGCATTTCAGGAGGTCACCGCGACCCCCCGAGACCGCGCGGCGTTCCACGTCAACGCGCGTCGGGTGCTCGAGGCGTTAACGAACGAGGCGCCGCACGCGGCGCCCGCCGAGGACTGGCACGAGATTCTCGTTCGGCTGTGTCCGGACCTCCCGTTCGGCGTGACGCTCCTCGCGGTGCGCGCGGCGTGCGCGGACGACAGCCCCCTAGAAAGCGCGGAGGCGTCCGCCGCGGCGCTCGCGCCGGCGCTGCGCGTCGCCGTCGAACAGTGGCGGTTCCTCGAGAGGGCGCTCGCCGACGCGTTCGGCGGCGAGCCGAACGCGCCCCGCGACGCCGAGCGGTGCCTGGAGACGATTTTCTCTTCGTCTTCTTCGTCGCGACGGGCGCATCTGGACGACGCGACCGGTGGTTCGTCCGGGACGATTCGCCCGGACGACGCGATCGACGAAGCTCGGACGATCTTCGCGGCGTGCGCGCGCGAGGCGATGGCGGCGGCGGCGACGAAAACAGAGGCGGGCGCGACGGCGACGCACGCCGCGTTCGCCGTCGCGTTTTGTCGGCACCCGCGGCTCCGTTTCGAGGCGTCGCGCGCGTGTGAGGCGGCGGCGAGGCGCGCGGAGGCGGCGGAGGCAGCGGCGGCGCGCGACGCCAGGTAGATGACACGTACCGTACGCGAGAGGGCCGCGCGGCGCGATATTCGAAGAAACGCTCGAAAAACACGTACTACTTGTACTTTTACCAAGGTACCTGGTACTTTCTTCGCCGACCCTCGCGGGAATTGCGCACCCTGACTGTAAGCGGACCGCGCTGCCAGATCTCGCCGCTCGTTTTCAAAGGGTCCGCTTCCGCCGGACCGGCACACTAAAGGGACACGCGTCTCTAAGACCTGTACGGTTATCGGCATGCAGTCCTCTACTAGGTTCGCGCTCTTCTGGGCCGTCGTCGCCCTGTGCGCGACGGGCGCGCAGGCCGCCGACGGCGATCAGGTGGCGCCCTTTTTCGGGTTCATGGGTGCCATGTCTGCGCTCGTGTTCTCGTGCATGGGCGCCGCCTACGGCACCGCGAAGTCTGGCGTCGGCATCGCGTCCATGGGCGTGATGCGCCCCGAGCTCGTGATGAAGTCGATCGTGCCCGTGGTCATGGCCGGCGTGCTTGGTATCTACGGGCTCATCAACGCCGTCATCATCTCCACCAACAGTGCGTCCACCGCGACCCGATCCCTACGATCGATTTCGCCGCGAGCGCTCCCGACACGCCTCGCTCGGAGACCCTCCAGCGACGCTCTCCCGCGAGCTGGCGCGCGTGCAGATCTGGGAACGCCGCCGAACGCGCCACGTACAAGACGTCTCTCTTCGCCGCGCGTGCACGCGACGAAGCATCTCGATCCCCCCTGACCGTGGTGCCTTCTCCTCTCCTTCCTCCGCCCGCAGTTCACCCCGAGGGGTACACCCTGTTCCAGGGGTACGCGCACCTGTCGTCGGGCCTTGCGTGCGGCCTCTCCGGCCTCGCCGCCGGCATGGCCATCGGCATCACGGGCGACGCCGGCGTGCGCGCGAACGCGCAGCAGCCCAAGCTGTTCACCGGCATCCTGCTCATCTTCATCTTCTCCGAGGCGCTCGCGCTGTACGGGCTCATCGTGGGCATCATCTTGGCGTCCGCGGGCTCGGCGGCGGTGAAGCCCGAGTGAAAGCGTTGAAAAAGAATCGTCGCGTCGAGCGCGGGGCGAGTTTTCTGAACGCCTTCTCGTCGCGGAGAGTAGCGTTGTGACGGAACGCGACGACACGAAAAGGAAAACGGACGACGAGACTTTGTCTCGTCGTCGCGCGCGCGTAGATGCGTCACAAAAGCGCGTCCGTTCTTTTTTGACCAACCTCTCGCGCGCGAAGGCGGAGTCCCCCCGAACCTTTCCTTTACCCGCGCGACGACGACGCGACGCGTTCATCTCCGCGCGTCCGTCTCCGCGAGGTCCACGCGGCACACCGGGCACTCCACGTGGCTGGAGAGCCACCGCTCGATGCACGCGCGGTGGTACTGGTGCGTGCACGGCAGGCGGCTCACGCGATCGCCGCGCAAGAAGCTCTCCAGGCACACTGCGCACCGCGGCGCGTCGCGCGCGTCGCCGGTCTTTTTCGCTTCGCCCCAGGCGCGCGTGACCACGCCTCGCCGCGCCATCGCGTCCGCGGAGAGGCCCTTCTTCGCGACGCAGACGTTGTCCAGCGTCAGGAGCCGCTCGTAGTCCTGGTCCGTGAAATCGCGGTCGCTCAGCACGAGCGCGGCCAAGTCCCCGCGCTCGCGCGCGTCGCGGCCGGCGGCGTGGATGTGCGCGTGCATCGCGCCGAAGAAGCGGTGCATCCGCGCCAGGCGACCGCGCGCGCGCCGCGCCGCGACTCCGCGGCGCGCGGCGTCGCCGTCCGCGCCGGCGCTCGTCGCGTCGCGCGCGTGAGCGTCAGCTTCGCCGGCCTCGTCCGCGTCTACTTCGCCTTCCGAAAACGCGTCGGACGAAAAGCTTGCGTCTCCTTCGTCGGAGCCGTCGCGTTCGTCGTCGTCCTCCTCGTCCCGAAACGGGTCCGGGCCGCGATCGTCGGCGGCGAACATCAACGCCTCGTGCGTGCGCCGCCACTCCTCGGCGCGCCGCCGCGACTCCGCGCGCTCGCGCTCGAACCGCTGGTTCTCCTCCTCCTGGAGCCGCCGCGCGAACGCCTCGTCGTCCTCGACCGCGCCGCCGCCGCCGCCGGCGGCGCCGTCCTCGTCGTGCGGTTCCACCAACGGTTTCCGCGCCGGGGGGTCCGCGCCGCGTTTTCTCCTGGAGTTTTGCCACCCCGCGGCGCCGTCGCCGTCCGCCCGGAACCCCGACGCTGACTCGGTCTTTTCGCACGCGACCCGTCGGTTTTTCGGTGCGCGTTCGCTCGAGCCCTCACCGGGCGCGGAGGCGCCGCGGCGCTTGGACGGTGCGCGCGGCTGGACGGCGCGCGCGCTGCGGTGGAAGGCACGACGGCGGGCGGGAGGGTGGGCGTGTCAGCGACGAGGGCGCGACGTCGCGCGGACCGGGGTCTCGCCGCCTCGTTTTCTTTCGCGCGACCCGACAGATCCCGGGAGAGCGCAAAAGATAACAAAAAAAGACGAGGTGTTTGTTGGGTGCGACATGGGCGCGTGCGTCGCGGCGGGAACCGTCGCCGCGCACCTCGCGGAGACGCCGCCCTCCTGAGACATGGTGTCGCGTCTGTGACACGTCGAACGCGTCGTGAAGCTCGAAACCAGCCTCGCGCACGCGCGCGGTGTGTTGTGCGAGTCGTTTGCCGGGACGTACAAGTCCAGTCATCGTTCGCGCCAGATTTTTCGACTTTGCGCGACTTTTCGCCGCGACTCGTTCGCCTCCGTTTCGCTGCTCGCGCCCGCCCTCAGCGTCGAGCTTTTTCTCAACCCCTGCATCCCCCGGCGCGACTGGGTACACCGTCCGGCGCACCGCACGCCAGGATTGGGGCGCTCGCTTTACGCGCTCGCCCATCGGCTCGACTCCACCGTCTCGGTCGTCCTCACCGCGCTCGCGGCCTCACCGAACCTCGAGCGACGCCGCAGCATTCGCCGCGAATCCGGCGGCGGTACGACACGCTCGCAGGCGGCGGTTGCTTTTCGCGGAGCGATCGAATCCGGACACCTCCATGGCGGGCTCGAAGAAGAAGGACGCGTCCGTCAAGCCCGACATGGCCTCCGTCAAGGCCGAGGTCGAGCGTCAGCGCCAGTTCGTGACGTGCGGCGCGGACGAGAACAAGCACGTCAACGAGTACGCCTTCTCCGGCGCGTACGCCGCGTTGGGGGTGGACAACACGTTCTCGATGGAGTCTTTCCGCGAGTCGTTCGGCGTGGAGGTGACGAAGTTGGACGCCGAGAAGGTGGAGTTCGAGATGCGCGGGATAAGCCCCGCGATCGCGAACGCGTTTCGCCGGATCCTCATCGCTGAAGTGCCCACGATGGCTATCGAGAACGTGTTCGTGGTGAACAACACGAGCGTCATCCAAGATGAGGTTTTCGCGCACCGGCTGGGACTGGTGCCCATCCGCGCCGACCCGCGCGCGTTCGAGTACCGCACGGACTCGGACCTGCCCACGGAGCGGAACACCATCGTGTTCAAGATGCACGTGCGGTGCCACCGCGAGAAGGGCGGCGAGGGGTCCGCCCCGGGCGCGCTCGTGAACGAGATGGTGTACACCGACGCTCTGAAATGGCTGCCCGCGGGCTCGGAGCTGCCGCCCGAGGAGGAGACCAAGTTCACGTCTTTCGCACAGGCGCAGGGCGAGTACCTCACGCACGCGGCCGCGGAGGCGAAAGAAAGCCGACCAGACGCGGGGCCGGGCGCGGGCGACCCCTTCTCGGTGTCCGCGGTGCACGACGACATCCTGCTCGCCAAGATGGTGGCCGGGCAGGAGATTGAGCTCGAGGCGCACTGCGTCAAGGGGCTGGGCAAGGACCACGCCAAGTTCTCGCCGGTGGGCACCGCGTGGTACCGCATGGTCCCACAGGTGGAGTTCCTGAAGCCGATCGTCGGCGAGGACGCGGATGTGTTCCTGCGGCAGTGCGACGCGCCCATCGAGGGGCACAAGTGCTACGGCGTCTCGGGGAGCGGCGCGAAGAAGTCAGTCGAGGTTCGCGAGGCGCGCGGGTGCGACTTGTGCGTCGAGCGCGTGCGCGAGCTGAGCGGCGAGCCCGGCTGGGGAGACAAGATCGCTCTGTGGAAGAAGAAGGACCACTTCATATTCACGGTGGAGAGCACGGGACAGTTGCCACCGGACGTGCTCGTGAAGGAAGCCATCAAGGTGCTCGCGTCCAAGTGCCAGAGCGTGCTCTCCACGCTCTGACGGATACGCGAGAGGGATCGCGAGGCGACGGTTTTTTGTTTTTGGAACGAAACGGTTTCGGCTTTTTCGCGCAAAAAGCAAACGCGCGTCGTTCCGCGCGTCGCCGACGCGGACGATAGAAAGGCGGCGAAGACGTCGACGAAACCGTTCTGTATGAACCTATCTCACGTATATCAACGTACATCAACGCCTACGGCGCCTCCTGCTCCTCCTCCTCTGCTTCCTCTTCCTCCTCGTCGTCGCTGTCCTCGACCGCCTCGACGGTGTACTGCGCGGCGACGTCCCAGCGGCTGGAGGGCGCGAGGTGCGAGACGTATTTCACGAAGCGCATCAGACCCTCGTCGCGGTGCACGAGCGAGAGCGTGTTGAAGGTGGCCTGCACGCTGAGCAGTTCGTCCTCCTCCTCCTCCCCCGCCGCCGCGTACACCTCGTCCGTCGCCGCGCCGCCGTCCTCGTCCGCGGCGATGTAGCACTCGAAGCCCCCCACCTCGCCAAAGTCCCACGCGCCGCTTTTTTCCTCGCCCTCGTCGTCCACGAAGCACATCGTCGCGTCCAGCCGCGGGTCCGTCGTCAGGACGCCGTGGTGCGCCACGGTGTAGTCCAGCCCCGGGCGGAACCGCCGCGACTCGCTCTTGTGCGCGGTGGGGCGCAGGCCGGTGAGCGCGGTGAGCAGCCGCCCGAACGGCTCCGAGCAGAACAACGCGTCGCTCACCGCGCGCATCAGCGCTCCTGCGCTCTGCGCCGAGACGCGCTCTTCGAGACGCGCGCCGAAAACGGGCGCGGCGGTATCCGCGGGGGCTTTGCCTTTCGGATCAGCCGGAGCGCCGCTCACGGACCGCGCCGACGCCTTCGCCACCGCCTCCTTCAACGTCTCCGAGCCCACGCCGTCGTACCGCAAGAACCTCTGCTTGTGCGTCGGGCCGACCGCGGCCCACCCGCCGCCGACGCCGGCGGAGCGCGCGGGAACGCGCCCGCCGCCGAGTTTCTCGGCTTCGTCCTCGCGCCGCATCGCCGCCCGGAGCGCCGCGGCGATCTCAGGGAGCAGGAACTCGCGCATCTGCACGCTGCTGTCCTCCTCCATCTTCTCGCGGATCTTCAGCACGTTCTCCGGGTTCAGGTACTCGGGGTTGACCCACCGCGCCAAGTATTTCAAGTCGTCGGCGTCGGGGCCGAGAGTCTCGTCGTCCTCCGCGTACTCGCTCGCCGCGGCGTCGCCCTTGGCCTCCGCGGACGCCTGCGCGGCGGCGGCGATGACCGCCTGGATCGCGGACGGGAACGGCTCGAAATCCGCGACGTCGTCGTCGTCCGCACCGTCCGCGCCGAGCCCCCCGCGCGTCTTGAGCTGCGTCAGCGTCGCGCGCTCGCTGCCCTCGGGCGGCGCCGCCGCGTGGTACCAGCCCGAGATGGAGAGACGCGGCTTGCCGTCCGCGAAGACCTCCTGCACGGCGTGGAAGCTCCGGCCGGGCTGCACGGTGAAGAACGCCATGGAGTTCCACTTCGGAAGCAAGCTCACGACGGGGTCGACCGCGGGCGTCCCCGGGGATTCCACCGGGTACAGCTCGAGCGCGCCGCCGTCGTCCTCGTCCCACCCGTCGTCGGGGTCGGTGAGGTAGACGATGTACGAGATGCACCGCGTGCCTATGACGTCATCGTGGCACAGCAGGTGGCCGGAGCGCGGGTAGACGTTCGCGGAGCAGTCGATCCTGTCCGTCAGCGGTGCGCAGCCGGTCATGCGCTGCACCATCTCGCGGAACTCGGGGGAGTAAATCGCCGCGCGGAGTCGCAGCAGGTTGGGGATCTTCGGGACGAGCTCGGGATTGGCCCGGTCGATGGTGACGAGATCGCCCGTCTGCAGAACCTTGAACAGGTCCGTCTCCTTGAACGTCGCGGTGAGGTGCTCGCGCATCTCAGCCTGCACCGCGCGCAGCGACGCGTCCGCGCACAGGGGGGAGACCACGCCGTGCGGGAAAGGCGACGCCGCCGCGTACGTCGCCGCGGCGTTTGCGACGACTTCGGGGGCGAACACCGACGGGTCCAGCGCGGACAGGTCCGACGCGGCGTCGCCGTCCCCGGCGTGCGCCGTCTTTTGCTTTTTCGGAGGCATGTTCTCGACGCTGGTGACTCGTGGGACCCGACGCGACGCACGATGCGTCGGACGAGGCGCGGCGCAAAGAGTTGAAGTGCTGCTCATCAGCATGCCGATTGTTTCACAGGTGCGTACCGCCGCTACGCCACCGCCGACACCGAGAAAAAGGAAAAGTCACGAGCCGAGGGAAAACAGGGTTTATAACTCAAAGTGCTCGCGATTCGCTCTGGGTCGCGTGAGTGGCTGAGCTCCGTTGCCGAAACTTTCGTGCCGATCGTTCGTATTCACGAGCACTCGTCCTCGCGCTTGGCCTCGCCCGACGCGCGACGATCGGATCCCGATGTCGAAGACGCCGGTGAACGACATGTTGAGCGCCACCCCCGCGGCGCTGGCGAAGATGCGCACGGCGCGCAACGACCTCAACCTGGACACGTCGCCGCTGCTCCAGACTCCTCCCGCGTTGCGCGGAGGCGACGCGGACGCCGCCTCGCTCGCCCCCGCGTTCGCCGACATGATGTCCGCCTCACCAGCGCAGCTGGCGAAGATGCGCGCCGCCTCCGCGGCGTCGCCGCTCTCGAACGGGCACGCGAATGGGCACGCGAATGGGCACGCGAACGGCGCCATGGGCTCGCCCGTGTCCCCCGCTCCCAAGGCTGCGTTCGCTGAGATGTTCGGCGGATCGCCCGCGGACCTCGCCAAGATGCGCGCGACGCGGTCCAATCACGCGCAAACCAGCCAGGCGGCAACGCACGCTACCTCATCCTCATACGTCGCTTCATCCCCCCTAGTTGGCCCCGCGGACCCGAACCGCTTCGACGCGATGTTCGCCGCGTCTCCGGCGCACCTGAGCTCGATGCGCTTGGCAGCGGACGCGGGCGCCTCGCCGTACGGCGCCGCGGGCTCGCCCTCGCTCGACCCGAGCCGCTTCGACGACATGTTCGCGGCGTCGCCCGCGCACCTGAGCAAGATGCGCGCGGCGTCGTCCGGGACGGCTGGCGTTTCCGAGAGGTACGACTCGAACCGCCACTCGAGGCGTCATCACTCGTTGCCCATGGATGCCAACTCGGCGCGCTTCACGGTGGTGTACGACGTGGTGGCGGGCGACGAGAAGGCGGCGCGCGAGAAGATCCTGGCCATCTGCCTCGAGCAGACCGTCGAGCTCCCCGCAGAGCTCGTTCCGGAGGGCACGTGGATCCGGGAGCACGTCGTGGGGCGGCTCGAGAAGCTGGAGAAAGGCGCCGGCTTGCGCGGGTCGTGGCGGTGCGAGGTTTCGTATCACGCCGACACTGCCGGCGGCGAGATCACGCAGCTCATCAACGTGGTCTTCGGGAACACCTCCATGAAAGAGGGCGTGATGGTGGCGGACCTGCGCCTGCCGCCCGCGGTGCTGGCGGAGTACCCCGGGCCGAAGTTCGGCGTCGAGGGGCTCAGGAGGCTGGTGGGCGTCCCGCGCGGCCCGATGATCATGACGGCGCTCAAGCCGATGGGTAGCTCGGTGGCGGAGCTCGCCAAGATGGCGTACGCCTTCGCCAAGGGGGGCATCGACATCATCAAGGACGACCACGGCCTGGCGGACCAGCCCTGGGCGCCGTACGACGAGCGCATCAAGGCATGCGCGGCGGCAGTGGCCCGCGCGAACGCGGAAACGGGCAGGAGGTGCGTCTACGCGCCGTGCGTCTGCGCCCCGGCGCACCTGGTGATTCCGCGCGCGCACGCCGCGCGCGACGCCGGCGCAGGCGCGGTTTTGATGATCCCTGGGATCACCGGTCTGGACACCATGCGCGACCTGGCGGCGGACGACTCCTTCGGGCTGCCCATCATCTGCCACCCCGCGATGCTGGGCGCGATGCTCGGCGGCGGGAGCAAGCAGCGCGTCGGCGGGTTCTCGCACGAGGTGTTGCTGGGCGTCTTGCCTCGGCTGGCGGGCGCCGACGCGACGATTTTCCCCTCCTTCGGCGGGCGGTTCGGGTTCTCGCAAGAGGAGTGCGTGAGCCTGCAGCGCGGCGCGTCGCGGGAGATGGGCGCGTTCCCCCCGATTTTCCCCAGCCCGGGCGGAGGGATGACCCTGGAGCGCGTCGCGGCGATGAACGAGGTGTACGGTGAGGACCTGATGCTGCTCATAGGGGGGAGCCTGATGGGCCACTCGCCCGACCTCGCCGCAAACGCGAAGCACTTCATGCGCATCGCGGGGCGCGAGGACCTGTGGGGGCCCAAGGAACAGGTCGCGTAGGCGCATCGTGGGTGCCGGTGGAGCGTGACGCGCGACAGACACGACGGTCGATAGTGGTTCTTAGCTGCGGTACAGTACGGTACGTATCTGATGAAAGAGAAACGCGCGCGCGGCGTTCACCCGCGCGCCTCCGCCTCGTCCTCGTCCTCGTCGTCGTCGATGAAACTCCCGCCGTACTGCGACGCGACCGGCGTGTGGCCGGGGTGGAACGAAGGACTCGGCGTGTCCCGCACCGACCGCGCGGTCCTCGGCCCGAACGCCGCAATCACGCGGCGGCGACCGCCCGAGTCGTCCTGCGCGTCGGAAAATTCGGGGGTCGCGTTCGCCGCCCGCCGGTACGCGTCGCGGTCCTCCGCCTCGCCTCGCGCGTCCTCGACGCTCGGCGCGATGAACGCCTCGTCATCCGTGCACCAGTCCTCGGCGTCCTCGCCGTCGTCCTCCCCACCGGACGCCTCGTCGTCAACGAAGCGCCGAACGGCATCCTGCGCGGCGGCCGCGCGCGCCGCGCGCTGCGCCGCAGCCGTTTTTTGGCAGGCGCGCCGCGAGGGCGCGCGTCGCGCGGCGGCGGCGGCGGCGGCGTCGACGAACGCCGGCGCCTCGCGCGCGGCA
>MDSV01031413.1_pt1 | contig 15810 bp, 15 predicted proteins | sample 810851 | NCBI WGS metagenome assembly MDSV01 (sample SAMN05326640, study PRJNA326480) | marine metagenome | isolation source: seawater | place: Atlantic Ocean: North East | collected 2012
AAGTTAATAAATTTTTAAAATTTTTTAGTATCATGTATTATGAGTTAATGTAAGGAGTATTTGTATGGCAGAAAAAGAAAAGACACGTTTGATTTCAGAGAGAGCTTTAGGTATTAAGGCTAGTATTACGATGTCTATTACAGCTATGGCTAATCAATTAAAAAAAGAGGGGAAACCTGTTATTGGAATGAGTGCGGGAGAACCTGATTTTGATACTCCTGAATCTATAAAACAAGCAGGAATTCAGTCTATCCTTGATGGTAAAACTAAATATACCCCAGCTTCTGGGATTATGGATTTAAAGGACGCTATTGTTACAAAATTAAAACAAGAAAACCAACTAGATTATACTAGTGATAATATTATTATTTCTTGTGGAGGGAAGCATTCTTTATTTAATGCAAAGATGGCTTTGTTAAATCCTGGGGATGAAGTTATTATTCCAACTCCGTATTGGGTTAGTTATCCGAGTCAGGTTGAGGTGTTAGGGGGTAGTTGTGTTTATATTGAAACTAAAGAAGAAAATCAGTTAAAGGTTACTCCTCAGGAATTAGAGGCTGTGATTACTCCAAAGACAAAGTTATTTATTTTAAATTCTCCTTCAAATCCATCTGGCATGGTGTATTCTAGAGAAGAATTAGCCGCATTAGCGGCTGTTATTGTTAAGCATGATATTTATGTGATTTCGGATGAGTTGTATGAGAAGCTGATTTATGATGGGGATCATGTTTCAATTGCATCGTTAGGAGATGAAATTAAAGATCGGACCATTATTGTTAATGGGGTTTCTAAGGCTTATTCAATGACAGGATGGCGTATTGGTTATACTGTTGCGGATGCTCGTATTATTAAGGCGATGTCTAATATTCAGTCTCATTCAACGTCTAATCCTGCTCAGGCTTCACAGTGGGCTAGTTTAGAAGCGGTTCGAGGTTCTCAAGAGGTTGTAGCTAAGATGAAGCAGTCTTTTCAAGAACGTCGCCAGGCTTTGATAGAGGGCTTAAATGATTTGCCGGGAGTGTCTTGTATTGAGCCGAAAGGAGCTTTTTATGCGTTTCCTAATATATCATCATCATTTGGTAAGCGATGTGAATCGGGGGTTATTCAAGATGCTGTGACATTTTGTGAATATTTGTTAAAAGAGCAGTTGGTGGCAACTGTTCCTGGTTCTGCTTTTGGAGCTGAGGGCTATATTCGTTTATCTTATGCAACATCGATGGATCAGATTCAGGAAGCTTTAAAACGACTATCTGTCTTTATGAATGGCTTGACTTAAGATAATATGGGTTTTCGTTTTATTATTTAATTTTTTTTGTTTATAATATCTGCTTTTTCTAATGTAAGGCCTTTTGTTTCTTTTAATATTGATTCTGTTACTTTTGTTAAGCCGTATACGAATAGGTCAGTAACTTTTTTAACTTTATTTAGTTAGGATTTTATTAATATGGGATCATGGGCCTCTAATCGTAATCTGTTACATTTAAATTAAAAGTTTGGTTTTTATTATTATAATTTAAAAAATTTATATGGAGAACGTCATATACCATCACTAAAAAATGGGAATACTGATGTTAACTTTTGGATTTCATATTCATATCGTAAATAGGGTTGTTAAAGTTTTCTTTTGTCCAATCATATGATACAGTATTTTTCTAATGCATCCTGATAAACTTAGACAACAGATTGAAAACTGGCTTAAACAGGTTTTGAATTCATCTTATTTTGTTTTTTTTCTTGGTGGATTGTTTTTATTTTTATTTTCTTTTAATGCGTTTTTTATTTATGTTCAACCTAATGAAGTTGCCATCAAACAAGTTAGGGTTGGTTTAAATCGAGGTATTCAAAGTACGGTTTATGATACAGGTTGGTATTTTATGGTGCCTGGTATTCATATATTTCACGTTTTTCCTAAAGATTTACAAGTTTTTGATTTGACGTCTATGCGTAATCAAGCGTCATCTCGTTTTATTGATAATTCAGCACATATTCAAACGTCTGATGGGTTTTTTGTTGATGTGGATGTTTCTGTTATTTTTCGTATTGATGATCCACTTCAAGTTATTAAAACAATTGGGCCAGGTGAATTATATTTTATTAATGGTATTTTGCCAAAAACGGAGCCTGCGTTAAAGGAAACGTTGGGGACGTTAACTACTGAAGAATTTTATAATCCTTATTTACGTGTTGAAAAAATGAATCAAGCTAGGATTAAGTTGGCTAGCGAATTAGAAGAAAAGGGTATTGCTATTGAGCATGTTTTAATTCGATATTTTAAATATTCATCTGAAATTCAACGTAATATAGAAGAAAAGAAGTTAAAAGATCAATTAATCTATAAAAATCAAGCTGAAGCAAAAGCGGCTATTCAAAATGCACAGTTGCAAAAAATGATAGAAGAAGGAGAAGCTATTGTACGTGTTGAATTAGAGAAGGGCAAAGCGTATCAAGTAACCCGAAAGGCTGAACAGGAACTTTATGTTCGTACAAAACATGCTCAAGCTGATTTATTAGTTAAGCGAGCAGAAGCTTTTAAAACTAAATTAAAGAATATAGCGTTAAAGGGGATGGGGGCGGAAAATTTAGTGGGGTTGGAAATGGCTAAGGTTTTAGAGGGGGTAGAGGTTATCATTTTACCTAGTGATGGGGACTATGGTGTGAATCCTCTTAATTTAGAAAAAACAAGGGCTATGTTTGAATGATGATATCAAAACGTTTTATTGTTGTTTTAAATTTGTTAATTGTTTTTATGCTGAGTGGCTGTGTATTTTACAGTACTAAACCTAATGAGGTTGGTGTTCGAACTAAAAAATTTAGTTTTTTTGGTCAGAAAGGTGTTGAAAATGAAATTTATGCTCCTGGTTCTACTTATATCTTTTTTCCTTTTGTAACAGATTGGCATACGTTTAATACTAATATTCAGAATATGGAAATGACAGCTAACATAGCTAAAGGAGATTTGTTTGGACAAGATGATATTAAATTTAAAACTATTGATGGGAACGATATTAGTTTGGATTTAATTATTTCATATCGTATTTTACCTGAAAAAGCTCCTTATATATTATCTCATGTTGCAGCTTCTGATTTAGAGTTGAGAACAAAAATTGTTCGGGTAATTACTCGTAGTTTACCTAGAGATATTTTTGGAGAGTTACGTACTGAAGAGTTTTATACAGCTGAGTTGAGGGCCAAAAAATCTGAGAAAGCTAAAATGGATTTAAATCATATTTTAGAGCCTTATGGTGTTATTGTTGAACGTGTTTTAACAAAGGATTATCGTTTTAATGATGATTATCAACAAGCTATTGAAGATAAAAAAGTTGCGGATCAACAAACGGAAAAATTGAGATCCGAAGTATTGGCAAAGCAAGAAGAATATAAACGAAAATTAGAAGTTGCTAAAGGGGATGTTTATAAAGATATTGCAAAGGCAGATGGTGAGTTTGATAAGGCTATTATAGCGGCAGATGCTTATTATTCTCAGCAAGAAAAGATTGCTAAGGCTATTAAAGAAGAGGGAAGAGCCGAGGCCACAGGGATCGAGAAAATGAATCAGGCTTTAGCTCAGCAGGGAGGTAAGGTTATGGTGAAGTTAGAAATGGCTAAAGCATTAAAGGATAAGAGAATTATTTTAATGCCGGCATCATCTGGGAGTAGTATTGATTTAAAGACGTTGGATGTTAATAAGTTTTTAGAAATTCAGGGTATTCAAAAACAAGTCGATAGTGATTAAATTTTTGAATGAAATATAATCTTCCTCCTGGTATTGCTATTCTTCAATCGGTTGCTAATAAATTAGATTGTGTTCAATCTTTTTTGATGAAAGATAATGATGATCATCGAATTTTAAAAGATGTTTTGGGAGAGTCATCTATTATTGATCATGATAAGCGTTTTCTTGAAAATGATGCTTTTATTACTTATATGCAAATGTTACTTCTTGCCGGAATGTCGATGTTTGGGGGTGTTTCTTTGTCTTGTTTAAATTCTTTTTCTGATGATGGGGATGATGTTTTGTTAACCTGGGATAGTGGTTTTAGTGATCGGTTTTCTTGGGGGATTTATGATGATTCTATGATGAAGTTTATTGCTTATTATCAAGATCGTTTATCATCAAAACCTCAACATAAAAAACATCTTCCTGTTGATATCATGGTAGGTATTCGAGGTTTTTTTTCAACTTATTTAGATATTCTAGGGTCATTAGATTCTAAAATTTTAACTCTTCTTAGTGATAAAAAATCTTTTATCAAGATGGTTTGCTCGGATGTAAATAAAGATATTTTGTTTTTGGTAATTTCGAGTTTGCCGACTCAGCAGTTGAGTCGTTTATTTATGTTTTTATATCCTTTTTTGCCTGATGATTTAACGGTTACATCTCCTGATGGAAGATCAATGGCTTTAAGAGCTATGTTTGATAGTCCTTCATCAGATTTTTCTTATTTAGGTGAGAAAATGAAGCTTTATTTAGATTTATATTTTAATCCTCAATTTCCTGATATACAAAGGATTACTAAGGAAAAGACTAAGGAGTTTTTACATACTGTCATTCAGAATGATCATGATTTTGGAATGACACAAAACAACATTAAGTCTGTTAAGGAATCTCAAATTGATGTTCGTAAAACATTATATAGTACTTTAAAAAAACATTTAGATGAGCTAGTTTATGTTTAATGAATTCGAAATTAATTTATTGTGATCATAATGCTACAACGCCTGTTCATTCTGATGTACAAGCTTCTTTTGTAGAGGCTTTATCAGTTTATGGAAATGCCTCAAGTTTGTACCAGCTTGGTAGGCAGGCAAAAGAAGCTATAGAATTTTCTAGACAGCAATTAGCTGATTGTCTTGGGGCATCAGTAGATCAACTTATTTTTACAGGATCTGGTACAGAAGCTAATAATCACGTGTTAATGCAAGCAATTTATTTAAAGAGGCAATCGTCTGATCCTGTTCATATTTTAGTATCTTCTATTGAGCATTCTAGTGTAAAGGAAATGACGACTTATTTAAAAAGTTTTGATATTGAATGTGATTTTATTCCTGTTGATGATAATGGTTGTATTGATATATCTGTGTTTAAAGGATTATTTAAATCTTATACTAGGCTAGTAAGTGTTGTGTTAGCTAATAATGAAATAGGGACGATTCAGGATATACAATTATTGTGTGAAATTGCTCATGAGCATGCTGCTTTATTTCATACAGATGCAGTTCAGGCTTTAGGTAAGTATCATATTGATGTTAATCAATTAAATGTTGATTTTATGTCTTTTTCTTCTCATAAACTTTATGCTCCAAAAGGTGTGGGTGCTTTATATATAAAAGATGAAACTAACGTTAATCCCTTATTATATGGGGGGCATCATGAGCGGGGGTTAAGAGCTTCTACAGAAAATGTTCCTGGTATTATTGCTTTTGGTACGGCTGTTTCTCGGATCGATGTTAGTTATTATCAGCAGCATACAGAGTCTTTGATTGAGTTTTTAAAACAGGAGTTTTTAGTGCTTGATGGTGTGGTTGTTAATGCTGCTAATTCACCATTACGATTAACTAATACCTTGAATATTACATTTAGTGGTTGTAGTGGTTATGCTTTAGCTATGAATTGTGATTTAGAAGGGATTGCTTTGTCTACGGGGTCTGCTTGTTCAGTTGGTTCTATTGAGCCTTCTCATGTTTTAGATGCTATTGGTGTTTCTGTGGATGATAATAAATCTAGTATTCGTTTTAGTGTTGGTTTAACTAATTCGATTGAGGAAATGCAAGTTGTTGCGAAAACGGTTAAGGAGATTGTTGATCGTTTAAGAAGTTGTTAGTTTTTTTACTTGTTGTTGAAATTTTTTAAATCTTTTTTCCGAGTTTTTCAGTCTTGTTTTGTCTATTATAAATCCATTTTTGATTAAGTTGAACTGAGATTCAATTATCCACTGTTGGAATGCTTTTGCTGTAGGGCTATTTAATTTAAATGCTAATAATAAAATGATATATGATGAATATTGTGTTTCTTGAATGGATTGAGATGCTGTTTCTTGTTTGTCTATGTAGGATATGGTTCTTATATGGATTGTTTTATTGATAGGTGTTTCATCTAAAATGGTACTAAGTGCTTTTATGATTGATTTAAAAGGACTTTCAAAGAATGTTGCTAATGTTTTTTGACTCATCCAAATAATATCAACGGTATCTTTAATATCAAATGTTATGCTTTTCCCATTTACTTTTTTTGTTATCATTTCTGTATCAGATAGTTCGTTACTCATGGAGCTAAGTATACGGTATTAGTTTGTTTTTTTGCTAGTTGTTTATTTTTTAAAAACTCACATAAAAACTCACATTTATATTTATTTTTTAATCTTTAAATTTGTGATTTGTAAGTTATATTAAGTAACTTAAAATGGTGATTTTTGTTTCTTAGTTTACTATTAGATGTTTTAGTGTGCTAATTTAGGGCAAATTGTATTGAGAATGCTTGTTCTTTAATTTTCCATTTAATGCCTAGGCCCCAACAGTGAAATTTGTAGAGGAAGAATATGTTTTGTTTACGAAATTCTTGGGATTCTATTGTGAAAAATGATTCATATTCTAATTGAGTTTTTTTGGTATGTTTTTTAATCTTTAAACCTATTTCATTGTTTATTAAGGCAAATTTTTGTTCATGTTGAAAGGGGCTAGCTCCTTTATTTATTACTTTTTGCAAATAACTTATTTCGGGTTTTAACACGGTATTTAATTTTAATGTGGTTATAAAAAATATTCGATTCCAATGATGGGTATTTGTATATTGATTTATATCTGTATTAAGTTTTGGGATTATATGTAATTTTTTTGTTATGGTGAGTTCTTTTGTCAGCGAGTTTTTAAATTGAAAATGTTTTTTTTCTGTTAACCTTGTGTCATTTGTTGATTCTGTTGTATTTGATATTGATAGCCGTGTATCGATAATGGTGTTGTGATAGCTTAATTTTGGAATTAAAAATTCTATTTTCGGCAGGTAATCTACCCAATAATTATAGAAAATTCCTTTTTTTTGTAATATAACGTTTAGCTCATTATTTTTAAGTTGGTTTTGATAGAGAAATGGATTAATTAATTTATCTATTATATTTGTATTTAATTTTTTCTTTTTCTTTTTGTAAAAGGTTATTTTACTTATGGAGTATAAAGCTGTTGTTTGTATGACATTGTAATAATGGTATTGAATAGCTTGGGAAAAATATTTGTTTTTATAGATTGTATTACTACCTCCTATAATCCAATATAAATTTTCTGTGTAACCAATATCGGTTGTTCCTGATATATATTTGTTAAGCATATAGGATGATTTATAAATCGCATATTTACCCATGATGCTATTTTCTCCTAGTTCAGGAATATATTGATTTTTTCCTAAAATATTTTGAGTTTTTGTGCCATAAGGGAAATATGGGATAGGAATTCGAAATGGCAAGAAATGAATATCAAGCCAATTTTTTCTTGCATTTATAATACCAAGCATTGGATAAACATCAATTTTTTGGGAGTGGATGGCAATATGTTTTTCTTTTAAATTACAATTTGAAATGGAGGTGTTGTGTAGGGTTGCTTTTAAAGGGCTAATAGAAGCGCTTTCTGTTTTAAGGGTTAGTTTATTGGATTTAATTGTAATATTTTTTGCATGGCCTTTATTTTTTTTGAAATTATATATTAATGAATCTGCTGTTAGGCTTTGTTTTTGATTACTTAATTTTAAAAATGAAGGGAATTTGACTTCAGATAGTTTAGTATCATAGATAAAGGTTTCAGTATATGTAGTTAGATTTTCATAACTTAAGATTACATTTGATGTTGCTTGTAAGCGATGATTATTTTTTTGAAAGATAATATGGTCTGCTTCTAGATCGATATTTTCTGGAAGCTGAGCAAAAAGTGTATTTGATAATGAGATAATAACTAAAAATGTTTTTAGTTTCATACCATTGGTTCTGGTACAGGTGGTTGAGGAGTAGGTGATTTCATTACAGAAACAAAGGTAGATACTTGTTTTCTAAATCCTAGATCGATATTTCCGGTGGGTCCATTTCTATGTTTTGCTATTACGAGCTGAACATTTGAAAATTCCAGATTTGATGCATCTACTTCATCGTTACGATGAATAAACATAATAAGATCAGCGGTTTGTTCGATTTCTCCTGATTCTCTTAAATCGGATAACATCGGACGTTTATCTTGTCTTTTTTCTATATCACGACTTAATTGGGATAATGCTATAACGGCTATATTTGCTTCTTTGGCAAATGCCTTAATTTCTCGTACAATTTCAGAGACTTCATGATAGCGACTTTCAGAGCGTTTTTTACTTCCTCGTAATAGTTGTAGATAATCAATAATGACAATTTCTGGTTTTACTTTTAATTCAAGTCTTCTAAATTTTGCTTTTACTTCTAATGGAGATAGGTTGGGAGCATCATCTATATAGATAGGGGCTTCTGATAATTTTCCAAAGGCTAAATTTAGGTCTCTGTATTCATTATCTTTTAATGAGGAGGTTCTCATTCGTTTTGAATCTATTTTTGCTTCAGAGCATAATAACCTTACGGCTAATTGTTCTGAAGGCATTTCGCAACTAAAAATGGCAATTGGGACTTTGTTTTGAATGGCCATATGTTGGGCAAAGTTTAATGCTAAAGTTGTTTTTCCCATTGAAGGTCTTGCTGCTAGAATTACTAAATCACCTGGTTGAAAGCCTGATGTCATATTGTCTAAATCTGGGTATCCGGTTGGAATTCCTGTTAGATTATCTTCGCCTGGAGTCGTAGTTTGAATTTTTTCAAAGACCGTATTTACGGCTTCTTTTAAGTGAATAAAGTTATCTTTAAAACTTTCTTTTGATAAATCAATGATGGCTTGTTGTGCTTCTTCTATTACCTCTTTTGGTTCATTGGTTTCATCGAAGGCGTCTTTAATAATATTAGATCCAGCTGTAATTAATTTTCTTAATAAGGCTTTTTCGGCAACAATACTGGCATAATAATCTGCATTTGATGCAGTTGGAACACATTCTGTTAATTCAATTAAATAGGTTCTTCCTCCTATTTCAGATAATTTTTTTTCTTTTTTTAATTTATTGGATACGGTTAGCAAATCGATGGGTTCATGTTCGTTATAAAGGTCTACAATGGCTTCATAGATAGTTCCGTGGGAAGGTTTGTAAAATGAATTGGCATATACTTTTCCAATAATTAGTGAGATGGCTTCGCTAGAGATCATCATTGCTCCTAATAAGCTTTTTTCAGATTCTAGATCTTGAGGTTGTATTTTTTTTGGTGTTGCCATGATTGTTAATGGTAGTACAAATTGTCTTGCTTGACGATAGATTAGTATTGTTCACTTATGATTAAAATTTTTTATTTCTGAACATAAAATTGTTCTATTTGTGAACATTTTTGTTGTTTTTTGTTGGCATTGTTTTTTCATTACCTATGCTGAAACTATTTTAGGAGGTGCCAATATGTGGCAAACAAAAAAACTATCTTATCCGTCTTTAACATTTCTGGATTCAGTGATTCCGGATGTGGCTGATTATGGAATAGGGATGCAGAATTTACCAACTGTAATTAAGGAAAATGATTCTGCTATTCTTGTTTCTGTTTCAGTTCCTGGTATAGAAAAAGAAGCGTTAGATATTCAGTATGAGGAGGGGTATTTAACGGTTGGTATTGACTCTGTTGATGTTGATAAAGATTCTGATTCAGTAACCCATTTGTCAGAGTTTTCGTTGGGGAAACAAAAACGCACCTATTATATTCCGGATGTTAATGTGGATAGTATGGATGCTTCATTAAAAAATGGAGTTTTAACTGTAACATTGGCTAAGATTGATAGCGTTAAGCCGGTTTCAATTTCAATTTCATCTTAGGAATAGTCTTAATGTAATATGACTTAATGGGTTACGCTCTCTTTAAGGATTAATCTAAGTATTTTGATATAAAGAGAGCTTTTTTATTTAACTTCTTTATAGGTGTATTGTTTTAATTCATCGAGAGCAACGTAACTTAATGCACTACTATGGGTGCTTTCTAGTCTTAATTGTGGAGCAACGCCATGTAAAAAAGCTTCTTTCCATCGTAAAACACATAAACACCACCAGTCACCAGGTTTTAGTCCGACAAATTCATAGTCGGGATTGGGGGTTGATAAATCATTTCCTACTTCTTTAGAGAATGTTAGAAATTCTTCTGTTACTAACACGCAAACAAGGTGTCTTCCTACATCTTCAGGTCCTGTATGACAGGATCCATCACGATAAAATCCTGTTAGTGGCGCGAAGCAACATGGTTCTAGGGGGGTGCCTAATACATTTAAAGCGGTTTCATTGTTATTAGTTTCAATCATTTGGGTGCTCACATTTATCGTAGCCATACCAACGAAAACGCAGGTAAGCAAACGTAGTATACACGATCCAGCAACTTTGATAAACCAAGGGTAACTTTACTAATTTAGGGACCCATGATAACCATGTAATAGCTGCCCAGATAATACAAAATGCATCTACGCCATCATGTAGTTTTTCGTGTTGATCTAAGACATATAATGTTTTCATAGCTTCTTGGTAAGAAATATCAATGGTTTTGAGAGAGTCTGGGTCTTTAGTAATATCAATCCAATTGATAGGTATTATTGGCTTAAATTTTTTATAAAAGTTAATTTCGAAACGGCAGGCGCCACATTTTCCATCATAAAATACAGTGATAGCACTCATAATTTTTATTATACTTCTTAATATAGGGTTTATATAGATGGTGGTTTGGTTTATTTATCATTTGGGAATAATTGATAAATAAACATAAGTTGTTTATGATAGACATGCATGGGGGTGTTTTGGTTTCGACAGAATAGATCTTTGAAATAAGGCGCGAGTCGAGGAGCTGCCCGGCCTCGTAAAAAGGCAGAAAACAATAAACGCTACAACCGTTATTAACTTTGACTTCGGTCAAAACCAAGCTGTAGCTGCTTAATTAAGTCAGTTACCCATTTTCTAGTCGATGTTGGCTAGCTGGAAAATGATTTTAGCCATCTAGCCTAGTTTGTCTGATAAGCAAATTAGTGTGAAATTGATTATCTCGCGATACGTTAACCCTGTTGTTGGGGATGCGTATCGTTAAATTTAAACAGCAAACACACTCGTAGTGGCTTATTTTTAAGCTGTTTTGGACACCGGTTCAATTCCGGTCACCTCCACCAAATAGTCTTTGTAAGATAGTTAAGTCTTATTTTTTTTGTATTTTAATAGTCATGAGTAGTTTATTCTTACTAACCATTGTTATAAATTTTTTCGTACTATTTGATCCTATGGAAGAATTTTTAAAAATAACAATTTTAAAAATAGTTTAATATCTAAAATTTTTTTGGTTTATTTTCTTTTTTTTTATCTTTAATTGATAATAACTGAAATTTTTTGCATTTAAATTTCGATAACTAACTAGAAAGCTTTAAAAATAAAAGTTATTTATTTTGGGGAAAATTGGGTGCAGGAGATCGTTTAATGTATGTATCAGGATGTATTTCAAGATTGCGTGTATCAGGATGTATTTTAAGATTGAGTGGAAGAATAACTCAACATAAGGAAGTTATTAAAGGTAATCAACTTACTCAAAAAACTATAATAAATTTGGTATCAAACAAGGTTGGCTTTAAAGCTACTAATTTGTCTGAATCACAGCCTGCTGCTCGCTTCGATTTTTTAGGTCAAGTAAATTATCATTTGTCAAAGAGTGATCCAGCTGAAAATTCTGTTCTTTATACTCAATGGCTAACTTCTTGTTTTGCTATTGTTATTGTTCATAATGAAGGGAAAGTAGATCAAAGCGTTAAGATGTGGCATTTTGGAAGGCCTCCATTGAGTCCGCAGGAATTTCAGAAGTTTAATGAATTAGCAAAATTAGATGATGAATCTTTTAGTAAATTATATGTCTCTTCTGGTACAGAAGGTAACATTGCAGAGGATAATATAAATGGGAGTTCAAATATTAAGCCTTTTATTAAGTATTATGTGACGGTATTAAAGGAGAAAGGATTACCTGCTACTTTTGAGAAGTTTTTTTATTTTGAAAATCATCAGGAACTTTGTCTAAATGGCACTTTATTATGTCTGTGTAGAAAATCTACATGTGTACCCGTGGAAAACCCTAAATTTTTTTATTTTGATTTAGACCGGTTGAGATTATGTTCGGCTGTTCCTAAACAATTAACAAGTCTTGAGTGGTTTTCTGATTTTAGCGTCGATTGTTTTTGTAAAGATTCTTTCTAAAATTTTTTTAGTTGAAGTTGCTGGTTTAGAATTTATTGAAATTTTTGGAGTCTTTAACACGATAATTAATTAGCAAGTAGTTATTATTTCTTTTTTGGCTACTTAATAGATGAAATTTCCTGGGGGCGGGAATGTATGTTTGGACAGGAGTTTAGATATGTTAGATTTAACTTTTTTTATTAGATATGCTGCCATTATTTGGTTATCTATTGTTTGTGCTTTTGGCAATTTTTCTTATGGAAATTCTAGTTCTCAGTATTCATCATTATCTTTTTTTCCTTCTAATAAGGCTGAATTAATATTAATGCTTGATTCTCAGGGATATTATGAAGCTTATACTGAAGAAACTTGTAGAGATATTAATCTTTGGAATACGTCTTTGATTACGGATATGTCAGCTTTGTTTTTAGATAAAGTAATGTTTAATTGTGATATTAGTGATTGGGATGTATCGAATGTAACGGATATGAGTAATATGTTTAATGGGGCGATATCATTTAATCATGATATTGGAAACTGGGATGTCTCATCTGTAATAGATATGGAACAAATGTTTAATAGTGTTGTTTATTTTAATCATGATATTGGGGATTGGGATGTGTCACGTGTGACGAATATGAGTGGTATGTTTTTTGGAGCTTTATTTTTTAATGCTAATATTTCTAACTGGGATGTTCGTCAGGTTACTAACATGAGTTTTATGTTTGTTAAAGCTACTAGTTTTAATCATGATATTAGTCATTGGGATGTGGCTAATGTTGTTAATATGAGAAGTATGTTCTTTTTTGCAACTGCATTTAACCATGATATTAGTCATTGGGATGTGTCTAACGTGATTAATATGGATAATATGTTTTTTAAGGCATTATCTTTTGATCAAGATCTTTCTAATTGGAATATTGGCTATTCTACTACTTGTGATAAAATTTTTCTCAATGTAGATTCTATGAATGATTATTATCTTTCTAATTTTAAACGTTGTTTGCATTAATAATTTTTTAAGTCGCTTATTGAGTAACTAAATTGACTTTTGTATACTAAGCGTATGTCTTTAACAGAAGCAGATTTAGAAAAAACAGCAACTTTAGCTCATTTAGAGCTTGATTCTGATCATAAGCAAACATATTTAACACAATTAAATGATATATTAGATCAAGTGGCTACCATTAATGCTATGGATTTAGCTCAGGTTGAACCTATGACCACAGTTGTTCAACAAGAGCATTATAAACGTAATGATGATCCTAAAAAACCAGCTGATTTATTGTTAGAAAAAAATGCGCCAGAATGGGAATCAGGAGCTTTTCGAGTTCCTAAAATTATTTGATTATGGCTGATTTACATGTATTATCGGCTGTTGAACAAGCAAAAAAACTTCATACAGGTGAAATTACGTCTGTTGAATTAACTCAGTTATCTTTAGATACTATTGATAAAACGGAAGATGATATTAATGCTTACATATCAGTAACAGCTGATTTAGCCTTAGAAAAGGCTAAAGAAGTTGATAAGCGGATTCAATCAGGTGATATTCGATCGCCGTTAGCAGGTGTTCCGATTGGGATTAAAGATAATCTTTGTTTAAAAAATACTAAAACGACGTGTGCATCTAAGATGTTAGAAAATTTTGAGGCACCTTATACGGCTACTGCTGTTAAGCATATTTTAGATGCTGATTTGATTCCTGTTGGAAAATGTAATTTGGATGAATTTGCTATGGGCTCATCAACAGAACATTCTGCTTTTGGTGCGACTAAGAATCCTAAAAATATAGCGTATGTTCCTGGGGGATCTTCGGGTGGATCTGCGGCTACTGTAGCTGCGAGGCAAGTTGCTTTATCGCTTGGATCTGATACGGGGGGATCTATTCGTCAACCGGCTGCTTATTGTGGTGTTGTGGGTTTAAAGCCTACTTACGGACGAATTTCTCGTTATGGTTTGGTTGCTTTTGCATCGTCTTTGGATCAAATTGGGCCGTTTTCACATACGGTCGAAGATACAGCTCATTTGTTAACAATTTTATCAGGGCATGATACTCACGATGCCACTTCATTACAATGTGATGTGCCAGATTTTTCACAAGCTTTAGTTAATGATGTTAAAGGGTTGAGAATTGCAGTTCCTGCAGAATTGTTTGGAGATACTATTGATGATGCTGTTTTGGATTCTGTTAAGCAAGCGTTAGATTTGTATGTGTCTTTAGGAGCTACGTATGATGTTGTTTCAATGGAATCAATTAAAGCCGCTTTAGCAAGTTATTATATTATTGCGCCTGCAGAAGCATCGGCTAACTTAGCTCGTTTTGATGGGGTTCGTTATACGCATCGTACTGAGGAAGCAGACACCTTAAAAGAAATGATTATTAAGTCTCGTTCTGAAGGGTTTGGGGATGAGGTTCAACGGCGAATTTTAATGGGTACATTTGTGTTAAGTTCGGGTTATTATGATGCTTATTATGGAAAAGCGTTAAAGGCTAGGCAGGTTATTAAACAGGATTTTGATCGTGTTTTTAATGATTATGATGTGATTTTATCGCCGACTACACCATCGCCAGCATTTAAATTTGGGGCTCATACAAATAATCCATTACAGATGTATTTAAATGATATTGCTACTATTCCAGCTAATATGGCAGGGCTTCCTGCAATGTCTATCCCTTGTGGTTTTAGTGAGGGACTCCCTATTGGAATGCAGTTTGTTGGTAAGGTATTAGATGAAGCGATGTTATTGAGAATGGGATATACGTATCAACAGCATACGAGCTTTCATCTTCAGGAGGGGAATTCATGACAAGACATGATTTTGAAATGGTAATTGGTATTGAAGTTCATTGTCAGCTAAAGACACAATCTAAATTATTTTGTCCATCTTCAACAGCTTTTGGTGATGATCCTAATTCTCATATTTCTGAAGTTAATTTAGCGTTGCCAGGAGCTTTGCCTGTTTTAAATAAAAAAGCTGTTCGGTTAGCGGTATTAGCAGGGTTGGCATTGGGTTGCGATATTCAACAAACATCGGTTTTTTCTCGAAAAAATTATTTTTATCCTGATTTGCCAAAGGGATATCAAATTAGTCAGTTTGATAAGCCTATTTGTTTAGGGGGACATCTTGATATTGATGTTGAAGGAACTCAAAAGCGGATTGGAATTACGCGTATTCATATGGAAGAAGATGCTGGAAAGTTAGTTCACCAAGGATCGGATTCTATTAAAGGGGCAACGCATAGTTTAGTTGACTTAAATCGTGCTGGAACAGCCTTAATTGAAATTGTTTCTGAACCTGATATTCGTTCGGCAGCACAAGCAAGAGCTTATGTAGAAGGGCTTAAGATGATTGTTCAGCATATTGATGTGTGTGATGGTAACTTAGAAGAAGGTTCTTTAAGAGCCGATATTAATATTTCAGTTCGTAAAAAAGGAGAGACTTCGTTTGGAACCCGAGCTGAAATAAAAAATGTTAATTCATTTCGTAGTATTGAAAAAGCTATCGAAGTAGAATTTAAGCGGCAAACAGCGTTG
>MDSV01118627.1_pt1 | contig 15809 bp, 18 predicted proteins | sample 810851 | NCBI WGS metagenome assembly MDSV01 (sample SAMN05326640, study PRJNA326480) | marine metagenome | isolation source: seawater | place: Atlantic Ocean: North East | collected 2012
ATGGGGAGCCATGGCGGGAAACACTAACGGATGAAAATATTCTTGTGGCGGTTAATCAGAATATGGTTTACGACGACCATGCGGTAGCCGATGGTGATGAGGTTTCTTTTTTTCCGCCGGTAACCGGAGGTTGATGTGCAACGCTTTGTGCAGGTGCAGGAAACTGCATTTGATGTGGCAGCGGAGCTCCTTAAGATCAGGGAGGCGTCACATCAGATTGGCGGCATTGTGACATTCCTGGGTGTTGTCAGAGATATTAATGATTACGCTGATGTCGCGAGTCTATACTTGGAACACTATCCGGGCATGACTGAGTCTCAGATTGATAAAATTATCGATAAGGCTAATGAGCGTTGGCAAATCCATGCCGTTACGGTGATACACCGGGTAGGGTACCTATTACCTAATGACGAGATTGTTTTCGTCGGCATTGGTAGTGAGCATCGAGGCGATGCATTTGCTGCATGCGAATTCGTGATGGACTACCTCAAGACGCAAGCGACTTTTTGGAAAAAAGAGCAAACTGGCGATACCAGTCGATGGTTATCGACAAGGCAGGCCGATGTGGAAGCTGCAAATCGATGGTCTCCTGACGAGGTAAAAGGAAGCTGAGTCAGTCCGCTGAATCCCCTGGATTCGCAATCTCATTTGAATCGTCAGGGTTTGTATCAACCATCTGAATGTTTATGGCATGACTCCCCTTAGGGCCTTCGAGAATATCAAAAGAAATCAGCTGGCCCGCTTTGAGAGTTTTATAACCGTCCATTTGAATTGATGAATAGTGAACAAAATAGTCCTCCTCCCCGTCCTCAGGCAGGATGAACCCGTATCCTTTGGCATTGTTAAACCATTTGACGCGACCGATTGGCATAGCCTACTCATTCCAAGCGCCGGCATAGCATAATATCATGCACCTTTGATTGTAAAGATTGCAAGTGCGGGAAAGCGTACAAATTGCTTTTTCTACCATTTACTGCAATATATAAGTTACTTGGTATGTCTTTAAATACATAGTTTAACGCCATAATTAATACGCAAAGCACTGTAGACTTTACCCATGAACCAATTCGCGGTATTTGAAAACTAACTAGATGGACAGCACAGAAACTGATTTGAAAGCTATCTCAGGGAGCAGGGAAGATCAGGCGCCTGATCGCGGTACAGGCGTCCTCGAAGCCCCTGCAAAGCCGAAGCTGGAGAAGCCCCCGTTGTTTAAGGTTGTCTTGCTTAACGATGACTACACTCCGATGGAGTTTGTCATCGATGTGCTACAGGTTTTTTTCGGCATGAACAGGGAAAAGGCAACACAGATAATGTTAGTGGTACATACAACAGGCAGAGCGGCTTGCGGTATATTTACTAGGGATATTGCAGAAACTAAGTCGGCACAAATTAATCAGTATGCTCAGGACAACGAGCATCCATTGGTTTCTATTATTGAAGCAGCAGACTAAGGAGTTAGTGTGGCAAGTTTCCTCGACAAAGAATTAGATATTTCACTGCGTTTTGCATTCAAAGATGCGGGTGCGAAACGGCATGAATTTCTTACGCCTGAACATCTGCTGCTTGCGTTATTGGACAATGGCTCAGCAGTCGAAGTATTGCGCGCCTGCAATGCTGATATAGAGAAACTAAAAACTGAACTTGAAGAACTGCTTGATTCTACAACACCACTTATTCCGAAAAACGACACAGATCGGGAAGCTCAACCAACGCTTGGTTTTCAACGTGTAGTCCAAAGGGCGATTTTTCACGCGCAGACTCAGAATAAGGAAGCGGTTAATGGCGCGGGGGTCTTGGTTGCGGTATTCAGTGAACAAGAGAGCCACGCTGTTTACCTTCTAAAGCAGCAAGGAATTAGCCGGGTAGATGTTGTCAACTACATTGCTCATGGTACAACCAAAGATGGTACTGAATATGAGTCCCAGGAAAGTGCAGAAGGTGAAGGTGGAGCGGTGGACGAAGAGAAAGCTCAGAGTCCCCTCGAGGCCTATGCCACGAATCTTAACGAGCGGGCAGAGAAAGGACTGATTGATCCACTGATCGGGAGAGCCGATGAAGTGGAGAGAGTGGTCCAGATTCTATCAAGGAGACGAAAAAATAACCCTTTGCTGGTTGGCGAATCGGGAGTTGGTAAAACTGCTATTGCTGAAGGCCTAGCGAAGATGATCGTTGACGGACAGGTGCCCGAGGTTATTGGTGAGTCGCAGGTCTATTCACTTGATCTTGGAGCTTTGCTTGCAGGAACCAAATACCGGGGCGATTTTGAGAAACGTCTCAAGAACTTACTCAATGAACTAAAGGAAGAGCCGAACCAGATTCTATTTATTGACGAAATACATACCATTATTGGAGCCGGTGCAGCATCAGGCGGCGTTATGGACGCATCGAATCTGCTGAAACCGCTTCTGGCATCGGGTGAGATTCGTTGTATTGGCTCGACTACGTACCAGGAATATCGCGGTATCTTCGACAAAGACCGGGCGCTTTCCAGACGCTTCCAAAAGATTGATGTGGACGAGCCTAGCGTCGAGGATACTTATCGGATACTTAAGGGGCTAAAGAGTCGCTTCGAGGAGCACCATCATCTGAAATATACAGATCGCGCATTGAGGGTGGCGGCGGAACTTGCCCAGCGATACATAAATGATCGTTACATGCCTGACAAGGCGATCGATGTTATTGATGAGGTTGGTGCATTCCAGCAATTGCAGCCACCGTCAAAGCGTAAGAAACAAATTTCAGTGAGTGACGTTGAAAAAATGGTTGCCAAGATTGCACGCATCCCATCAACGCACGTTTCGGCGTCGGACAAAGAAGCGCTACGAAATCTCGATTCTGATCTCAAGATGGTAATTTTTGGCCAAGATCAGGCAATCGATAGTCTCGCCAGCGCTATCAAGCTATCTCGAGCCGGCCTCAAGGAAGGTGAGAAGCCGATCGGATCATTTCTGTTTTCTGGCCCGACCGGTGTAGGTAAGACTGAAGTATGTCGCCAGCTATCGAAGATTATGGGTATCGATCTGGTTCGTTTCGATATGTCAGAGTATATGGAGCGTCATACGGTGAGCCGGCTCATAGGGGCGCCGCCGGGGTATGTTGGATACGATCAAGGTGGCCTTTTAACCGAAGCTATTACAAAACAACCTCATTGTGTATTGCTGCTTGATGAAATCGAGAAAGCGCACCCTGAAGTTTTCAATCTACTATTGCAGATCATGGATCATGCAACGCTCACTGATAACAATGGCCGAAAGGCAGATTTTAGAAATGTCGTACTGGTGATGACGACGAATGCCGGGGCACAGGAAATGAGTCGTGGTTCAATAGGTTTTGAATTCCAGGACAATTCGTCCGACGGCATGGAAGTACTAAAGAAGATGTTTACGCCGGAGTTCAGAAACCGTCTAGATGCAATAATTCAATTTGATTCGTTACCTAAAAAGGTAATTGAGACCGTGGCGGATAAGTTTTTGGTGGAGATTCAGGCGCAACTCGACGATAAAAAAGTCGTGCTTGAAATCGACGATGAGGCTCGCGACTGGCTGGTTGAAAATGGCTACGACGAAGCAATGGGCGCAAGGCCGATGCAACGTTTAATTCAAACGAAGATTAAAAAAGAACTGGCCGAAGATATTCTTTTTGGGCGCTTATCCACCAATGGTGGAGCAGTACGCGTGAAGGTAAAAGATGGGAATCTGGTTCTGGAAATTGAAGAACCTGAAGATGTTGCTATTCCCTGAACGTAATCCGACCTTTCGACAGGTCGTAGGGTGTAAGCTCTACTTGGACTGAATCTCCGGTAAGTATCTTGATATAGTTCTTACGCATCTTTCCCGAGATGTGAGCCGTAACGACGTGACCATTCTCCAGTTCAACGCGAAACATCGTATTCGGTAGTGTGTCGACCACGGTACCGGACATCTGTATTTGTTCTTCTTTTGCCATTTACTTCCTCTGGTAGGCAGGTGAACGGCGGCCATTGTGCCTGAAATTATTTTCGAGTGCTAGCGGCGCTAACTAGGTATTGAAATCCATTTGTTCTTAATAAAGAGCTCAATTGGTTTGTATTCTGTTTTGTAATTCATTTTCTGACAGTCCTTGATCCAATATCCCAAATAGACGTTGTTCAGGTTTAGTCGGCGAGCTTCTTCAATAAGCCAGAGAATTGCGTAGCCTCCCAGGCTTCGACTTCGATCATTCGAGTCATAAAAAGTGTAGATTGCAGAAAAGCCGTCCAGCAATCTATCGGCAACAGCAACGGCCAATAATTGTTTATCTTTGTCGCGAAATTCGTAAAACGTTGCTTCTTTGCGGCCCTTAACGAGGAAAGACTCAAACTGTTTCATATCGGCGGGGTACATATCTCCATCGGCATGGCGTTCATTGATATAACGTTCATATAGTTCAAAGTATTCATTGCGAAGTTCTGGCGCTGTTTTTTGAACCTCAATATCCTGATTACGCTTCATCACACGCTTATGCTTGCGTCTTTGCACAAATGTTTTGACCGGCACTCTGGCGGGTACGCAGGCATTACACGATGCACAATACGGGCGATAGATGTGACTTCCGCTGCGCCTAAACCCTGCAGCGGAGAGTGATGTATAGGTAGAGGTATCGATTGTCGCAAGCGGATCTGCAAATATAGTAACTGCCTGTTCCTCAGGTAGATAGCTACAGTCATGTTTAGGGGTTGTAAAAAACCGAAGTTCAGATAATGACGTCATAGGGCTTATCCGCGTTCCTGAGTCTTTACGTTACCACGGGGGTAATGCTCTTGGCAGTACCTGCCAATTAATTGCAGCCTCCTTCTCCATATCTCGCAGATATTTCATGAATTTCTTGCGGGGGATTTCCCTAGCGCCAAGGGAGGTGAGGTGCGGATTTCCTACTTGGCAGTCAATAAGCGGACAACCGAGATCGTTGAGCAACTTTACCAGGTGAGCAAACGCGACCTTTGAAGCGTCTCGTTCTCTGTGAAACATTGATTCTCCAAAAAAGAGATTCCCGAGGCCTACGCCATAAAGACCGCCCACTAGAACTCCGTCCTTGAAGCACTCCACCGAATGCGCTAATCCAGCTTGATGCATAGCTTTATAGGCTACCCTCATATCCTGAGTGATCCATGTGCTGGAGGAATAGTTTCGAGGCTCGCTACAGGCTTCTATCACATCATCGAAGGCCTGGTTTAACGATACTTCGAAGCGATGCTGACGTAGCAATTTCGAGAGATTTCGGGATGGCTTGAATTTATCAGGGAATAAAACAACACGGGGATCAGGTGACCACCAAAAGATCTGTCGGTCGTCATCAAACCAAGGGAAGATTCCCTGACGATATGCTTCGATTAAGCGCGGAACTGATAAATCCCCGCCCGCTGCAAGTAGCCCTTGTGGTTCATGCAAGGCGGTGTCGATAGATGGAAATATCAGGTTATCCTTAGCGAGAAGAGGGAGCTTGGCCACCTAGTTTTCTAACGCATCCAAATATTTTTCTGCGTCCAAAGCCGCCATACAGCCAAAGCCAGCAGAAGTTACAGCCTGACGATAAATTTGGTCTGCGACGTCACCAGCTGCAAAAACACCTGGTACGCTGGTTGTTGTGCTCTCGCCGGTCAAGCCAGACTTAATCTTGATATATCCGTTATCCATTTCCAGCTGATCGCCGAAGACCTCTGTATTGGGTGTATGGCCTATCGCGATAAATACTCCTTGAAGGTCGTGCTCACGGGTTTCGCCAGTCGCTACATGCTTGATACGCATCCCATTCACACCCATGTCGTCTCCAAGTACCTCGTCGAGCACATGGTCCCATTCGATGTGGATGTTGTCCTTCTCAATAACTCTGTCTTGCAATATTTTTTCGCCTCGGAACTTATCTCGGCGATGCACCATAATGACTTCGGCCGCGATATTGGAGAGATAAAGTGCTTCTTCAAGAGCAGTGTTACCACCACCGATAACTGCGACCTTCTGTTTTTTATAGAAAAACCCGTCACAGGTAGCGCAGGCACTGACCCCTTTTCCTTTGAAAGCCTCCTCAGAATCAAGACCCAGATATTGTGCTGACGCACCTGTTGCAATGATTAGCGCGTCACAGGAATATTTTTTGGAGTCACCACGCAAGCGAAATGGCCTTTCATGGAGTTCCGTCTTATTAATGTGGTCAAAAATAACCTTGGTATTGAATCGTTCGGCATGTTGCTGCATACGAATCATTAAATCAGGTCCCTGTAGCCCTTCGACATCGCCAGGCCAATTATCAACGTCTGTCGTGGTGGTAAGCTGCCCACCTGCCTCGATACCCGTGATTAGCACCGGTTCAAGGTTTGCTCTCGCTCCATAGATAGCTGCTGAATAGCCTGCTGGGCCTGATCCCAGGATGATTAGTTTATGGTGTGTCATTTGGTCCCTAAATTATTGCGTGCTTCCAAGAATGGTGTGCCATGGCGATGAGTTTCGATAATCTGCCAGATCGTGCGCCCACTCGAATCGGTTGCGTCCAAATACCGGCCAGATTCTGTAAAAAAGATCAGGAATCTAGCGAAGTCTTCTGCGCGCATACCACGATAAGCCTTCAGTAAGACGTGATAATCTGCCGATTCGTTCCCGTAAGGCTCCATCGCTAAAAAGCTCTTAACCCGGTCGTCGTTCCATACCTCGTCTGTGACTTGAGGTTGGGTAGGTCCAGCCATTGCTACATCCTGATATTGATAAAGCGGCTCATGATACATCACTGAAACCGCTCAGCCCACGCGCATATTCGTAAAAATACATTTATTTATTTAAATTCTCGATATTTTATGTAAGATACTGATAAATATAGATATTAAGGTATCTAGATTGGCGCGAGCAAAAACAGCAACGACACCCCGTATGAGTATCCTTGCTCCACGACTACGCGAAGGTGGGCTTATCGCGCTAGTTGCTTGCTGTCTTTATCTCTGTTTCGCACTATTCAGCTTTGATCCAGGGGACCCAGGCTGGACCTATACGGGGTCCGAAGAGGAAGTTAATAACCTGGTCGGCCTCACCGGCGCTTGGATTGCAGATGTTTTCCTATTCACATTTGGCTATTTAGCCTTCATTTTCCCCATGATGCTGGGATTTCAGGCTTGGCTGATGTTTCGTGACGAAAGACGCGAGAAATTCAGCTGGGCTTTGTTCTCTTTTCGGTCTATGGGCTTAGTACTCACGCTAATAGCGGGTGCCGGCCTGGCTGAACTTCATTTCTATCAGGTTGGTTTTAATCTTCGAGAAGGTAGCGGTGGAGTCATAGGCAGCGAGCTAGCTGAATTAATGGTACCTGGATTTAGTTACGTCGGAACCACCCTGATTCTACTAGCTTCTTTTCTATTTGGGATGACCGCTTTTACGGATCTTTCATGGATTGGGCTCATGGATAGAACCGGTCGAATTGTACTTATTGTTTTTCATCGTTCTCGTGAATTGGTGCATATGTGGTACCAAAACTATCAAGAACTCGCTGAGGTTAAACAGGTTACTGAGAGTAGACGCCAGGCACTCGAAAAACATGTAGAAGAAAGTCAGCAAAGAGCCAGTGTAGTTATCGAAGCGCCTCCGGAAACTAAGCGTGAAGTCAGTAAACGCATGGTTCGAGAGTCACAGGGGAATCTTTTCAAGATTAATGCCGTCGATGGCTTACCTGCACTGCACCTTCTTGATGCGACCGACCCTAATCAGCAGAAAGGATACTCAGAGGATGATCTTCATGCGATGTCGCGTATGCTGGAACTCAAGCTTGAAGACTATGGTATCGAGGCAAAGGTGGTCTCGGTGTTTCCCGGACCCGTCATCACTCGATTCGAGATTCAACCGGCAGCAGGCGTCAAAGTAAGTCGAATTTCTGGTTTGGCGAAGGATCTTGCACGCTCCCTAGCAGTCATCAGCGTTCGTGTGGTGGAAGTCATCCCTGGCAAGTCGGTCGTCGGTATAGAGATACCCAATGTGGATCGGGAGATTGTGAAGCTCAGCGAAGTCCTAACATCGAAGGCATACGATCAATCTGCGTCGCCGTTAACACTGGCCTTAGGTCATGATATTAGCGGAGAGCCTATTGTGGTCGATCTCGCAAAGATGCCTCACTTGCTCGTCGCAGGTACAACAGGTTCCGGTAAGTCGGTTGCGCTGAACGCGATGATCCTATCCATCTTGTTTAAAGCTTCACCGGAAGATGTTCGGATGATAATGATTGATCCGAAAATGCTGGAACTTGCGATTTATGAAGATATCCCTCATCTCCTGACTGAAGTCGTAACGGATATGAAGGATGCAAGTAATGCCTTGCGCTGGTGTGTCGCTGAAATGGAACGCCGTTATCGGCTTATGGCTGCACTTGGTGTGCGGAATATGGCCGGTTTTAACCGCAAGGTTAAAGAAGCCCAGCAAAATGGGGAGCCACTCAAAGATCCCCTCTGGCAGCCAGATCCTTTACTTGAAGATGGCGAGCAGGAAGCCCCGGGACTTGAAGCCCTGCCTTACATCGTTGTCGTCATTGATGAACTCGCAGATATGATGATGATCGTAGGTAAGAAGGTCGAGCAATTGATCGCGCGAATAGCGCAGAAGGCAAGGGCAGCAGGAATACACCTCATTCTTGCAACACAGAGGCCATCTGTAGACGTTATAACCGGCCTAATTAAGGCAAACATTCCAACACGAATTGGTTTCCAGGTATCTTCGAAGGTAGATTCACGTACGATCCTGGACCAGGGTGGAGCAGAACAGTTGTTGGGGGATGGAGACATGCTTTACCTCCCTGCGGGATCACCATTACCCATGCGGGTTCATGGTGCTTTTGTTGATGACGACGAAGTTGTCAGGGTTGTAGAGAACTGGAAAGAGCTTGGTGAACCGAACTATCTTGACTCTATCCTTGAATCTCGAACGGATGCTGAAATCCTGCCAGGCATGGCAGGCCTTCAGAATGAGACTGAAGATGAAGAACTCGACGAATTCTATGATGAGGCCGTTGCATTTGTTACCGAAACGAGACGGGCTTCAATTTCATCCGTACAACGCAAGTTTCGTATCGGATACAATCGTGCTGCTCGTCTCATCGAAACGATGGAACATGCAGGTATTGTGAGTGAAATGAATACCAATGGTAGTCGTGAAGTTCTCGCTAATGCAGCTCCAGAATAGCCCCTTCATCGTTAAAATACTAATATCCGCAATCTTGTCACTCGCTTTCTTAGAAAGAGGACTCGCTACACAACCCTTGCAGGTAAAGTTGTCGAAATTATCCTCAATAACCACGGACTTTTCCCAGCAAACAAGTCGCGATAGAGAAGTTTTTTATGGTCGGCTGTGGATCGAAAAGCCGAACAAATTCCGGTACGAAACCACGTTGCCCTGGCAGCAATCACTTGTATCAGATGGGCAAACGTTTTGGAATTACGATGCGGATTTGGAGCAGCTTACCATCGACACGTTAGAGCATGATCCGGCAAAATTCCCAATTCTTTTACTGTCTGGACAATCGGAAAAGATCGAGGAGCTCTACAATATAGGAGCCTATACGGATGACAAACATAACGTTTATAACCTGCAACCAAAGACTAAGAATCATTATTTCACGTCAGTAACGCTAGTCTTCAGAGGAGACGTACCCGAGAGTATTGTCATTCGTGATTCAATGAATCAGTTCACGACAATCACGTTTTCGAACACTGACGTTAATGCTGATCTTGCTGATGATCTGTTCATATTTTCCGTCCCCGAGGGAGTGGATATAGTTGATCAGAGGGTAATTGCGGGCGATAGTTAGCCCACAATGTCACTCTTTGCCAACGATTCAACATACCAGCCCTTAGCAGCGCGCATGCGTCCACTCTGTCTGGATGAATTCCTGGGTCAGGAACATCTCCTAGCCCGCGGCAAACCACTAAGAGAATCCATTGAAACGTCAGTACTGCACTCGATGATCCTTTGGGGGCCGCCGGGAGTGGGTAAGACTACTTTGGCGCGAATGATGGCAGAGTTGTGTGATGTCCACTTTGTATCTATTTCGGCTGTTCTAGCAGGGGTTAAAGATATTCGGAGCGCTATCGAGTTAGCTAGGCAGCATCGCGGTGCAACAGGGAAAAAGACGTTGCTGTTTGTTGATGAGGCCCATAGGTTCAATAAGTCCCAGCAGGATGCTTTCCTACCTCATGTGGAGGATGGAACGGTTATTTTCGTTGGCGCAACTACGGAAAATCCATCATTCGAGCTGAACAATGCATTGCTATCAAGAACCCGGGTCTACAAGCTTCAACCTCTAGGCATACCGCTTTTAATTCAGGCGATGAAAAACGCGCTTAAGGCCGATGCACTTTTGTCGCCAAGAGATCTTAGTGCGACAGGTGATGCGATGGAAACATTGGCTCGGGCGGCAGATGGTGACGTACGCCGCGCGCTCAATCTACTTGAGGTTGCATGTGACCTATCCAATGGTTCTATTGACCAGGAGGTCATTGGTGAAGTGTTGGGATCTGATGTAAGGAGGTTCGACAAAGGAGGAGATATATTCTATGACCAGATCTCGGCGCTGCATAAGGCTGTTCGAGGATCTTCACCTGACGCTGCGTTGTACTGGTTTGCCCGTATGCTGGATGGTGGCTGCGATTCACTTTATATCGCACGTCGCGTAGTGCGGATGGCTTCAGAAGACATAGGGAATGCAGATCCACGTGCCTTGCAGTTAGCGTTGAATGCGTGGGATGTATTGGAACGCTTGGGTAGCCCTGAAGGTGAACTGGCGCTCGCACAGGCTATCGTTTTCCTCGCGACCGCCGCAAAGAGCAATGCCGTTTATTCTGCTTTTTCTATGGCACAGGATACGGTCAAGAGTACCGAGTCATATGACGTACCGCTTCATATCCGCAATGCACCAACAAGTCTTATGCGTGAAATGGGTCATGGAGAAGACTACCGATATGCGCATAATTTCGATGATGCTTTCGTGGCGGGCGAGTCGTATTTCCCTAAGGCACTTGACGTTACGGAATACTACCATCCAGTACCCAGAGGGCTCGAAATCCAAATAGGAGAGAAGCTCGCGCACCTACGTCGGCTTAATGCGGAGAGCGAGTTTCAGCGATACGAAAAGAGGAAATTAAAAGATGACTGAAGCGTTAGTAATAGCAGCAGGAGGTGCATTGGGGGCCCTTGCTAGATTCTGGAGTGCCAATTTAGTCACTCAGTTCATGGGAGCCCATTTTCCCTATGGGATAATGTTGGTCAACGTTGTCGGTTCCTGTCTGATCGGTGTGGCATTTGTTTTGCTGGTAGAGAAGGTTTCCGCTGAAACGCTTTGGCGTCCGTTTATTATCGTTGGCGTATTGGGCGCCTTTACAACATTCTCTACATTTTCATTACAGACACTGAATTTGTTGGAAGCGGGAAGGATGCTTGCGGCAGGTGCATATGTAGCAGTTTCCGTCTTCCTATGCCTCATAGGTGTAAGTCTTGGGGTTGCTATAACTCGAGCGTTTAATTAACAGCGGCCCCGCGCTCTGTTACCATTGCCGCCTTTTTACGATACCTGAACGTCATGCTGGATCAACGATTTCTGCGCACTGAACTCCATTTGGTTGCCGAGCGCCTGAAAGTTAAAAACTTTGACCTCAATGTTTCTCAGTTTGATTCACTTGAAGCTCGTCGGAAGGAAGTGCAGGTCTCCACTGAAGCCCTTCAGGCCGAGCGGAATAGTCGATCGAAGAGCATCGGCCAGGCTAAGGCAAATGGCGAGGACATCGAGCCGTTGAAGTTGGCAGTTGCCGAAATAGGTAGTCAATTAGATGAGCAGCAGGAAGAACTAAGAAAGATTCAGGCAGAACTCGATGAGATTAGCTGGTCGATTCCAAATATTCCAGATGCTTCTGTCCCGACTGGCACTGCTGAGTCGGACAACGAATTGGTGCGATCTTGGGGTGACCCAACAAACTTTACTTTTGACGCTAAGGATCATGTAGACCTGACCAGCGAATCAAAGCTACTAGATATTGAGGTCGCAGTAAAAATCGCACATTCCAGATTCATGAGCCTCCGCGGTCCCTTGGCAAGGCTTCACCGAGCCTTGATTCAATTCATGGTGGATGTGCATGTGCAGGAGCATGGCTATGAAGAGGTCTATGTGCCTTACATCGTTAATGACGAATCATTGCGCGGGACAGGGCAACTTCCCAAATTCGAGGCTGACCTGTTCAAATTACAGAACGATGAGCGAGAGCTATATCTGATTCCAACGGCAGAAGTACCCGTTACCAATATCGCCAGGGATGAAATATTTCCGGCGGCTAACATCCCGAAAAGATTTGTTTGCCATAGCCCTTGTTTTCGTAGCGAGGCCGGTAGCTATGGGAAGGATACTCGGGGCATGATCCGCCAGCATCAGTTTGAGAAGGTCGAATTAGTACATATGGTAAAACCCGATGATTCCTGGGCTGCCCTGGAAGAACTTACTGGTCACGCTGAAAGCATTTTGCAGAAACTCGGATTACCTTATCGGGTGATGAACCTCTGTGGCGGAGACCTTGGGTTTGCATCAGCTAAGACTTATGATCTTGAAGTATGGTTGCCTGGGCAGGGACAATACCGGGAAATTTCTTCCTGCAGTAACTTTCTTGATTTCCAGGCTCGACGTATGCAGGCTCGGTGGAGGAACCCCGATACAGGAAAACCCGAACTTCTCCATACCCTAAATGGTTCAGCCCTTGCAGTAGGTAGAACCTTGATCGCAATATTAGAAAATTATCAACAAGCCGATGGATCGGTCCAGGTCCCCCAGATCATGCAGCCATATATGGGAGGACTTACCGTCATCGACCTATAGACTGGAGCAATATTGGACTATCTGCCACTGCACTTTAACTTAAAAGACCAAACCGTCCTTGTCGTGGGCGGTGGTGACGTGGCCTACAGAAAAGTTGAATTACTGGTGGCGGCACAAGCTAATGTCAGAATTGTTGCCAAAAAGGTCAGTGATCAGCTTCAGGAACTGATTACCGGTCGCGGTCAACTAATCATTGCGTCTTACGAGCAAGAGCATCTATCAGACGTCGTGTTAGCTGTAGCAGCGACTTCTGATGATGCGGTGAATAGGCAGGTTTCATCGGATGCTCATGCTGCGTCAATTCCAGTCAACGTGGTTGATAAGCCTGAATTGTGCTCAGTAATATTCCCCGCAATCGTTGATCGATCGCCTGTTATTATGTCCGTTGGCACCGGTGGCGCAACCCCAGTACTCGCGCGTTATCTTAAATCTCTATTGGATCAGGCAATACCGGATGGGATCTCTCGGCTTGCGACGTATCTGAAAAGTAAACGGGGCGATCTAAAGACGAAATACCCAGATAGTAATCGGCGGCGTCACGTCATCGAAACGTTTCTTTCGTCTCCCGGCAAAGAGTTCGCAATAAATAGTCGACCTGACGAGGCAGACGCATATCTGGACCATCCTGAAATAGAAGTAGTCCAGGGTGAAGTTTATCTGGTGGGAGCTGGACCCGGTGACCCGGATTTGCTCACCTTGCGGGCTGTGCAGTTGCTACAAAGTGCGGATGTGATTCTTTACGACAATCTAGTTTCGGATCTCGTCCTACAACGAGCCCGGCGTGATGCGTATAAAGAATTCGTAGGAAAGCGCAGTGGCTACAAGTCGACGGCACAGGAAGACATCAATGCAATGCTGGTGCGTCTGGCAAAAGAGGGTAAGCGTGTTCTGCGTTTGAAGGGCGGTGATCCGTTTATTTTTGGACGCGGTGGCGAGGAGATCGAAGCGCTGATTGCCGAGAAGATTCCATTTCAGGTGATTCCTGGTATCTCCGCGGCAAATGGCTGCGCTGCATATGCCGGCATTCCGCTGACTCATCGAGATTACTCGCAGTCCGTGCGGTTTGTTACCGGTCACCCCAAAGATGGCGTGGTGAGCCTCGCCTGGGAGGATCTGGTATCACCAAACCAAACCATCGTTTTCTACATGGGGCTTGGCGGGCTAGCGTCCATTTGTGATCAACTAATCAATCATGGCATGTTGCCAACCATGCCAATCGCGGTCGTTTCAAAAGGGACTACACCTGACCAGAAGGTCATACGTGGAAATATTGAAACCATATGTGATCAGGTGGCGGGCATGAAGCTGGAAACTCCAACATTAATTATCGTAGGTGAAGTTGCAGGTCTGCCCGACAGAGAAATCTCAAAGGAGAACTAGTCGCAATTGGTTGGTTTTGGCAGACCAGCGATCTTATTTACCATTCTTGCCGGACGTCCGGAAAAGAGTTGCATTAGATGGATACTCGTCCCTTTGTTATCTCCAAGGTTATCTTTGAGCAGCTTCACGATGATTCTCGCGGCAGGGGATAGATTGTACCTATCATAGTAGTCTCGAACGAGCTTGATCACTTCCCAGTGATCTGTGGTGAGCTGGATTTCATCTTTTTGAGCTATAGAGCTAGCTACTTCGGGAGACCAGTCCTGAAGTTTTATCAGAAAACCTTCTTTATCGACTGAGATGTTCATCTTAAAACCAGTTTTTTATCTGATCAGCCTCGACGCAAAGCGTGACAAATTCATCGTAGCTGACTTTCTTACAAGAAGCGTCTAGGGTGACTCCGCGCGCTTGCACGTCAACATCCAGTGCAAAAAGGTTGCCATTCTTGATAGCCGGGGATTGCGTCAGCAAGGCGTAGACGCCATCTTCAATTAGCAAGACTTGATCTTCTGGTGCAACGAAGCGCAAATTTTCGTTTAGTACGCTCAGTTTGTTGAAAGTGTGCAGTGTCATCAGAAGGAAAGCACCGATTGGTGTTCGACAAATAATTGGTTGATCTCATCGTCGGTCAACAGTTCCACATTTATGTTGAGTTCGCCAGACTTGATACCGGTTTCTTCGAGTTGGCTCTCGCTGCAATAGATCTGAGTAACGCCGTAGTCCGAGAGTGCAGAAAACCCTTTTGTATAGTCTTTCGATCCAATCGGTTCTGGAATTTGATCTTTGAGCAGCTGAAACAGACCATCGCCCAGAAACAGGACAGAACATTGTGCAAATGCGGATCCCATTAAGAGCGCATCAAATCCTTCCTGTGCATTGATAGTCCCGGGAGATCTGGACATTACGAAGAGTATCTGGCTCATCTACACTCCAAAAGTCACAATCTTGTCCGCCTGTAAGGACGCATCAATTAGTTGTCCTAGTCCGGAGATGGTGAACTGTGGATTGATACTCGCAGCATGTTTTTCGTAGCGGTTTGCCTCTACGTTATCCAACATTCCGCGACGCAGTGCAGATGCGATGCAAACAACCATATCCAGGTCATGATCTTTCCCCAGGGTTGCCCAATCTAGTTGTATATCAGCCTCATCCTGCGGCGGCACAGCCAGGGCATTCGCTGTATAAACACCATCGTGATAGAAGAATACGCGGTATACATCGTGGCCCTGTTCTAGCACGGCCCGAGTGAATAAATAGCCCGACCTTGACGCCTGATCAGAGTACGGTGCACCGTATACAACAATTGCAAACTTCATAAATAGAAAAGCCCCGACATGAAGGCATGCCGGGGCTGTTGTCTCCTCTTAAGGCCTGATATCTAGTCGCTGCTGCTAAAGCCAATGAGAATGAGCAGGCTCTGGAAAATGTTGTAGATACTTAGATACAACGAGACAGTAGCCATAATATAGTTGGTTTCACCACCATTAATAATCTGACTGGTGTCATAAAGTATAAGACAAGACATGATCATGATTATCGCCGCAGAAATTGCCAGTTGCAGACCAGGAATTTGGAAGAAAAGGCTCAGA
>MDSV01242665.1_pt1 | contig 15809 bp, 13 predicted proteins | sample 810851 | NCBI WGS metagenome assembly MDSV01 (sample SAMN05326640, study PRJNA326480) | marine metagenome | isolation source: seawater | place: Atlantic Ocean: North East | collected 2012
ACCAAAGCTGAATTAAAAATTCAAAAGCTTTTAGAAAAAGATGATGGCACGCTTGATCTAGAAGATTTTGATGACAAATAATCCAGAAGTTTTAGATCTCAAAGACCTACCCTTTTTAAATAAAAACCTAGGAAGGATAGATAAGGCTATTTTAAAATCTCTGCCTCCAAAGAAATATTCAAAAATTTCTGAGGCCATTCACTATTCAGTTTTAAATGGAGGTAAAAGAATCAGGCCGCAACTTGTTTTATTAATGGCCGAGGCTCTAAAAGTTGATGTAAGCCCAAAAACTGTTGATTTAATGGCAGCCGCAGGCGAATTAATTCATTGTTACTCTCTAATACACGATGATTTACCTGCAATGGATGATGACGATTTTAGAAGGGGAAAACCTTCCTGTCATAAAAAATTTGATGAAGCTACAGCAATCTTAGCCGGAGATGCAATTCAACCTCTTGCATTAGAGATTTTGACAACCATTAAAGATGAAAAACTTAAGCCAGACCAAAAACTTAAAATCATAAATCTTTTTGCAAAGGCTTGTGGTCCAAAGGGAATGGTTGAGGGACAAAGTAGAGATTTAGCTGCGGAAGGTAAGAAAATTAAAATTAAAGATTTGGATGAAATACATTATTTAAAAACAGGCAAGTTAATTGAAGCTTGTGTAGAGTCTATATGCATTCTTAAAGATGGGTTGTTAAAAAAAGATATTAAAGCTTTTTTGAATTTTGCTAAAAAATTTGGATTAGCATTTCAAATCAAGGACGATATTCTAGACATCCTTGGAGACGAAAAAAAAATTGGCAAGCCTTTAAATTCTGATTCTGAAAAAAACAAAGCCACCTACCCCGCTATTATTGGCCTAAAAGCATCTCAAGAAAGAGCTGAAAAATTATGCTTTGATGCTTTAAAAATTTTAACCAAGCTCCCTTATAATACGGAGAATTTAATTAAATTATCAAAATTTATAATTTGGAGAGATAAATAATGAAGACTTATTTAGAGATTCCAAAATCTCCTCCTATCACTCCTTTATTGGATAAGGTTAATTACCCTTCTGATTTTAAGCAATTTACCAAAAAGGAACTTAGTCAGTTGTCTGACGAATTAAGAGAGTTTTTGATCTATTCTGTTGCTAAAAGTGGTGGTCACTTTGGTGCTGGTCTAGGAGTCATTGAACTAACCATTGCTTTGCACTACATTTTTAATGCTCCTGAAGACAACTTGATCTGGGATGTTGGCCATCAAAGTTATCCTCATAAAATCATAACAGGTAGAAAAAAAGAAATTTCTACTATTCGATCAAAAAACGGATTGCATCCTTTTACAAATATAAAGGAAAGTATTTACGATTCTTTTGGCACGGGTCACTCAAGTACTTCAATCAGTGCTGCACTGGGTATGGCAATCGCAAAACCTGAGAAAAATCATGTCGCAATAATTGGCGATGGCGCAATGACTGCTGGCATGGCATATGAAGCTTTAGCTCATGCTGGGTCACTTGATTCAGATATTTTGGTAATTCTCAATGATAACAGCATGTCGATCTCTAAGAATATAGGAGGGTTTTCAAACTATCTAGCAAGAATTTGGTCAAGCAAACTTTATACTTCCATCAGAGAAGGAGGAAAAACAGCTTTGAGATTTATTCCATCTGCTAAAAACTTTGCTAAAAGAGCAGAAACCCATTTCAAAGGAATGTTAGCACCAGGTACTCTCTTTGAAGAATTAGGTTTTAATTACATCGGACCAATGGATGGTCATAACTTGAATGAGATGCTGAGAACCTTGAAAAATTTAAAAGGCCTTAAAGGTCCAAAACTTTTACATTTAATAACTCAAAAAGGAAAAGGTTTTTTGCCAGCAGAAAAAAATCCAATTGGATTTCATGCTTTGAATAAAATTGAAAAAAATACAAAAACAACAAATGGGAAAAAATATTCCGAAGTTTTTGGTGATTGGCTCTCAAAAAAAGCTGAAGAAGGCGATGATGACTTAGTAGCTATCACTCCTGCTATGTCAGAAGGATCAGGTATGAACGATTTTGCAGAAAAAAATCCCGATAAGTTTTACGATGTTGCTATTGCAGAACAACACAGTATGACTTTTGCTGCAGGATTGGCCAAAGAAGGAAAAAAACCAATTCTTGCTATCTACTCTACATTTTTACAAAGAGCATATGATCAATTAATCCATGATGTTGCTTTGCAAAAATTAGATGTGACTTTAGCGATTGATAGAGCTGGTTTCGTAGGAGGCGATGGTGCTACTCATGCAGGAATTTTTGACGTTTCTTTTTTAAGATGCATACCAAATATAGTAATTATGAGTCCTTCTGACGAAAACGAATGCTGGAAAATGCTTTCAACTGGATACAATTATTCAGGTCCAGCAGCAATTCGATATCCAAGAGGAGAAGGTCCTGGCACAGAGATTTTAAAAAACTTTGATTTGCTAGAAATTGGTAAAGCGAGAGTCATAAATGAAACCTCGTCGGATTTAGTTATTTTCTCTTTCGGGAATATGTTGGATATATCTATGGAAATTTCAGATGAAATAGGCTGTTCACTGGTAGATATGAGATTCATTAAGCCTCTTGATGAAGAACTTATTAAAAAATTTGCAAAGGCACATAAATACATCATTACAATTGAAGAAAGTGTAATAACGGGTGGAGCTGGTTCGGCGGTAAACGAGTACCTTACGGAAATTGGTTATTCAGAAAAACTTAAAATTTTTGGTATCCCTGACGAATTTCCAATAGTAGGTTCTCAAGAAGATCAAAGAGACGCGGCAGGCTTAACCAAAAACAAAATTTTAAAATCACTTGCTTCAGATTTGAACCTAAAAGATTTGGAAAAAAAGGTTTATGCCCAAAAGAGTTAAACCAGCAAAAACACCAGCTACTAAATCATCTAAAACAATCCCAAAACCCGATTTAAATTTGCTATCAATAAAAGAAATTGGATGGGGTTTAAAAATATCAAAAAAACGAAAAAGAACAAATAGAAAGCAAGCAGCAAGATAAGATTCTTTCTGCCATTCTGAAGATGAAAAGTCATAAATTCCCAGAACAGGTATAAACAAGAAAGATAGCCAGGCACCTGCTACTTCATCAATAACAATTGCCTTATGATCTTTTTCCGCTAAGTCTTTCGAAGCAAATGAGCAAACAATAACTGCAAGGATAACAAAGCAAAGAAATAGTGAAGCAAAAAGAAGATAGCTTGATTGGAGATAAATAAAAGAAAAAAATAATAGAAGCCCTGCAAAAGATCCCCATGTTCCTGGCGCAATAGGCAAAAGCCCAATTCCAAAGAAAGATGCTAAAAGGTGTGAGAACTTGGTTAGCTCTGGAAATTTATTCATCAACTTAAGTGATTATAGCTTTTGCCTTTTATGAATATCTCTTTTTTTCCTTTAAAAATCCTTATACCTTTGTCTAGAGTTATTTCACCAATCTTAAATTTTTTTATTTTTTGTTTTTTGCAGATTTGGGACAACTTGGTTTCTTTATTTTTAGGCACGGTAAAACAAAGTTCATAATCGTCGCCCCAAGTTAAAGCCTCTTCGAAAGGACCTATATATGGAATTGAATCAATATTTATTTCTGCGCCTAGATTACTTTCTTTGCAGATGTGACCTAAATCTCCCAATAATCCATCGGAAATATCTATACAGCTACTAGCAATATTTCTTAAATTTTTTCCCAACTTAGTATGTACCTTAGGTTGAAGAAACTTCTTTATATATTTTTTTTCTTCAGTGGAGAGAGTTTTTTTCTTTGACTGAATCGTTTTTAAACCTAACTTGGCTATACCTAAAACCCCACTAACATAAATTGAATCTCCAACTTTTGCTTCGTTTCTGGAGATAAACTCTTTACGCTCAACTTCACCACAAACGCCTACTGACACAGAACATTCTTTTCCTTTCACTAAGTCCCCGCCTATAATTGGTACTTGATAGGTTTTAGTAAATAGCTTCAAGCCCCGCGCAAAATCTTTTAACCAGCCTAGTTCTTTGCTTGGTGTTACAAGGCTAATGGATAGCCATTTCAGAGTTCCTCCACAAGCAGGGATATCGCTGGCTGCAACACAACAAGCTCTGTAAGCAATTAAATGTGGGGGTAAAGTCTTAGGAAAATGAATATCAGAATTAGAAACGTCTGTAGAAAAAATCAGATCTGACTTTTTAGCAAAAAAAAGAGCTGCATCATCGCCAGGTCCAACAATGATACCTGAGGAGTCATTAAATTGACTTCCCAAGTCTTTAAAGTATTTTTGAAGAACTAAAAATTCATCCGATTCTTTCATTGAGAATCGGATAAATGATTAAGAGTTGTAAGCTTCAAATAGGCCAGTAGCGCCCATACCGCCACCAACACACATTGTGACGATGCCGTATTTACCACCTCTCCTATTGAGTTCTCTTGCGACGTGGCCAACCTGACGTGAGCCAGTCATACCAAATGGGTGTCCTATAGAAATTGAACCGCCATTGACATTTAATTTATCACTAGGAAGACCGAGCTTATCTCTAATATAAACCACTTGAGATGCGAAAGCCTCATTAAGCTCCCACAAGTCAATGTCTTCTAGTTTTAAATCAGCAGATTTTAAAAGCTTAGGGATAGAGTAAACTGGACCAATTCCCATTTCATCCGGTTGACAACCAACAACTGTAAAACCTCTAAAATAAAGTTTTGGAGTCAAACCAAGTTCTAAAGCTTTTTCTTCGCTCATGACCAAAGTAACTGATGCACCATCAGATAATTGTGATGAGTTACCCGCTGTCACTGAACCATTTTCTGGATCGAATACAGGTTTTAAAGAAGAAAGTCCTTCAATGGTTGTTTCGGGACGATTGCAGTCGTCATGATCAACAGTCACTTCTACGTCTTTCTCTTCACCAGACTCTTTGTTAACCAATTTCATCACTGTATCCATTGGTACGATTTCGTCGTCATAATATCCAGCTTCTTGAGCAGCTGCAGTCCTTTGTTGACTTGAAAGAGCATATTCGTCTTGTGCCTCTCTGGTTACATTGTAGCGTTTTGCTACGCATTCAGCTGTTTGACCCATAGCGTGATAGATGCCAGGGACATCGGCAGCCAGTTTTTCATTTACATACATATGCATGTTGGTATTCCCTTGAGTGGTAGAGATAGACTCTACTCCCCCAGCGATTATGCAATCAGTGAAACCGCTTTGGACTTGAGTTGCTGCCATAGCAACTGTCTGCAAACCAGAAGAACAGTATCTGTTCACTGTAGTGCCGCCTACTTCAATTGGTAATTTGGATAATACCGCAACGTTTCTTGCAATATTATGACCTTGTGCACCCTCAGGTGCTCCACAACCCAAAATCATGTCTTCCACCATTGTTGGATCTAATCCTGGATTTCTTTCTAGCAAGGCATCAACTAAGTGTGCTGTCATATTGTCTGCGCGAGTTTGATTAAATCCCCCTCGGAAAGATTTGGCGAGTCCTGTTCGGACACTGTCAACGATTACTACGTTTCTCATAAAATCTCCTATTTTTTTTGAACATTGATTATAAAGACTATTCCTTACGATTACTAACAAAAAAAAACCCTTGCCTAGGCAAGGGTTTTTTTTGCTTAAGATTTAATTAAAAATCTATACCAAAAGCCATACCAAAGGATCTACCTTCCCTAACAAACACAGATTGAGTGTGTCCCACAGAAGAGTTACCGATACCAGCACCGGTTACGTTTCTGTCATCAGTTAAGTTTTGACCCCAGAATCTAATTGTCCAATCTCCATTGGTAGGCACAATAACTAGTGAGAAATTGTACTCATCCCAAGCTTTGATTTTATTAGCAGAGATGTTGGCAATACTGTTGTATGTCTCAGACTGGTAGTAGTAATCCAATCTAGGAGTTACTTCAACGTTATTAGTTTGGAAAGTATATGCAATACCAAATCCTAAAGTAAGTTCAGGGAATGGCATTTCGTTTCCAGTGTAATCCATTTCTAGACCACCTCTTAAAAACTTACCATCTACAACTTTTCCATCCACTACAGTTGAAGCACAACGTTCGTTAGCAGCTAAAGAAAGCTCATTAGCTCGAGTTACTTTATCTGCATACGTTGCCATCATTAAGAACGCTTTACATGCACCACCTGTTTGAAGTGAAGCACCAGTTCCTCTGCTTATGATTGAAGGCAGAAGAGTTCCAGTTGGAATTGCAGATCCAGTACCGTTAGCTGTTGGGCCACCATAGATCTGAGTTGTAGTTGGAGCTAAACCAGCTGTTCCACCAAGAGCTGTTGGATGACAAGTATTCAAAGCACCTGGAATGTTTATACACATTGTTCCAAGGTTACCGTAACCTTCCGCATGTGCACTGGATTCAAATGGTAAGAAAGTTCCAGCCAAATTACCTGAGGTAAATTCAATATTTTTACCAGCGGCATCCTTAGCACAATCGTCAAACGCTACATTAGAACAAGTCATAGCAAAAGCAAGTTCATTGGTTCCTCTTTGACCAGCTAGATAAGTAGCTATATCAGATGGCGATGCACTGTTACCCAACCCGGCTATTCCAAGTTGAAGATCTAAGATTCTACCGTAAGTAGTACCTAGAGCATCTTTAGCAACTAAGAATGAGTTTGCTGTGAAGTTTTTCGCAACGTGCCAGTCTTCATAACCATCCATGTTTCCAGTTGATTTTTGTTGACGATAATGACCACCTAAATCATGAGCATTGATCATTTTGAAATTACCAATCTCAGAAGTTGCGTAGTTCAACATCATGTTGAAAGCCAAACCTGGAACAGTTGGTGGCGCTAAATATAATTCAAGCTCCGCACCCATGTTCTCAAGCGGCATACCTACGTTAATAGCCGTTTCGTTTCTGATAGCTCCGATGTGGAAGTTATCAAAGTCGTTGTAATAAATCGATGCGTTTGCAACTAAACCAACTTCAGGCACAGTTGCTTTAACACCAAATTCTATTGCGTCCACACCTGTGCTCTCGAAAGTGTAAGGCGTGTCAGGGAATTGATCCGCATTAAATGGCGGGTTAAATCCACCACCTTTGAAACCTTTTGAGTAACTTGCGTAGAAAAGAGTATTCTCATCGATTTGGAAATCCCACACAAATCTACCAGTAGTTTCTGAAAAGTCTTTAACTGGAGATATGCCGTAAGTTTTGTAGTCAGTATTAAATTCAGGTAGTGGCGCTAGTGGTGATGAACCATTAGCAGCTCCTGAACCAGGCACTGAGCCAATTGCTTGACCTACGGTGTCTACTGCTAGGTTATCCGCGTCAATCCCACTATTAAAACAAGCTGCGTTGTCTGTTCCGCCCGTTTCATAAGAAAGGTCTTTACCTGTGGCTAGACTGATTCCACAAGTTCCTCCAAGCCCAGCTGCTGCTAGTAGACCTGCACCTAGCCTAGCCGGATCCCAATTTGAAATTAGAGGTACTTTGTAGAACATGTTTTGGACAGAAACGCTTTTAGTATCTTCGTTGTATCGAAGACCTAAAGTTAATCTATTTCTTTCGTTCACATCAAAGTAAAACTCTGTAAAGATCGAAGCAGAATCCAAACCAAAAGAATCTGTTACGTTTTTATAAAACTCAGTGTACAAACCATCAATTCTAGAAACCATGTTTTGGGCAACCGACATAGGAGTAACAGTCGCAGAACCACCGTTGTCTGCAATTATACCTGTCAAGGTTGTAGCACCACTTACAATAGCAGGATTAGCAAGAATGGCTTTTCCTGTTGCAATAGCACCAGCCGTACATGGGCCTGCAGGAGCACTTAAACCTGAACAAGCAAGCGCACCTCGATAACCTTCTCTAAATTGACCAGCAAGAAGTTCAGGTAGCATCAAACCATTTAGCGTGATACCTGATGCGTATACATCGTAGTAAGAGTGCGTGTTGTTTGATATGTCTATTGCACCAATTAAGAAGTTGAACATACCATCAAGGTCAGAAACAAACTTAACTTCGTGCGTGGTAGAACTGTATTTACCGTGGAATGCTGTTCCTGAGGCAGGCATGACATGGTAGCCATTTATACCAGCACCGCCAGGACAAAATACCCCAGCTTTAAACTGACGGTAATCACAAGTAGTTCCATTTCTTTGAGAATTACTGTATCCCAATGGCAAACCGTCGTTGTAAACCGGTAAACCCTTAACCGCATCAGACCATCTCAGACCACTTCCTTCGGAAGAAAGAGACGTATCGTCACGATAAAATTTTCTTAAATTCTGATTGTAAGAATAAGTCAAAGCTCCGTTGTCAAAGTCTTTGTCAATAATGAATTGAGACGTGGATTCTTGCACATCGTGCGTAGGGGAGCCCCAAACATTGCTTTGGAAAAAGTCTGTAGGAACCGTTCCATTATCTTGCGGCAATCCAGTAGGAGCATATAGCTTACCTTCATCGACACTACCGTTGGTTAGATTACTTGGAACATAGTAACCGATAGTTTTACCCAATAAACCGGGAAGCGTTGAACCATTGGACATTGGATGAATTGGTTGGAAAACTTGCGCTCCACCCATGACACAACCTTGCACCAAGTTTCCTCCAGTTTGACACCAAACACCACTGGTTTGAGTTCTTGAAGATTCTTCATCATAAGCGTTGTGAATTAGAGTAAGAGTTAAATCATCTGCAGGTTCCCATTGAAGAGTAGCACGCCATTGGTAGCTGTCTCTGCTGTCAAATGGATCGACCGACTTTGTGTAAAGGTTTTTATTGACTCCATCTTTTTCAAAATTATTGTAAGCAAGTCTTAACCCGAGCTCATCGCTGATCGGAACGTTCAACATTACATCAACTTGCTTTTCGTTATCTTGACCATATTGAAGCTTAGCTCTGCCATAGAATTCGTCTAAATCAACTCTTGCAGTAATCAAGTTGATTACACCACCAGTTGCGTTTCTTCCGAAAAGCGTACCTTGAGGACCACGCAAAACCTCAATTCGAGCCATATCCATAAAGCCAAGCTCGTTTGTAGAAGTCGTGCCCAAAGGCAAGCCATTTAAGTGAACTTCAACTCCAGCATCCGCACTTGCCGCAGTTGCTAAGTTGGTAATACCTCTTATTGAGAAACCACCAGTACCGAAAGTATTTGACGAATATCCAACACCTGGAACTTGCAACTGAATATCACTTGCAACTTCAATCTGACGGTCAGCCAACATTTCATCTGTAAAAGCCGATACCGCGATTGGAACGTCTTGAAGACTTTGTTCCGTTCTTTGTGCTGTAACAACTACTTCCTCAATTGTGGCTTGAGCATACATAGAACTTACAACGGTAAGTGAGGCTATGAATGCCAAACATATTTTAAAGAAATTACTCATTTAGAATCCTCCCCTAATGAGTTAAATAAAATTTGTGAAGAACTCAAGCAAGAAAAATATAACTTTTACTTATAAGCTTAAGGATTCTCCCCCTATAGCAATCGATAATACCTAATTTTGCAAGTACTGCAACCTTTTCAGAACAAAAAAAACTTCTTTTGAGAAAACCGTTTAAAATGGTTTTTTTGCCTCAAAGGTCAACATAATAATGAATAAAAAAGAGAGAGCTTTGTTTGTAGAGAAAAAGCTAGCTGAACTTTTTCCAAACCCCAAAGCGCCTCTTAAACATAAAAACGCTTTTACATTATTAATTGCAGTTCTTTTGAGCGCTCAAACAACCGATAAAAGAGTAAACATTGTAACCAAAGATCTTTTTAAGGTTGCTTCAAGCCCAGAAGCAATGCTCAAACTTGGAGAAGCGAAAGTTTATGAACACATCAAAACTTGTGGATTGGCTCCAAAAAAAGCGAAGGCAATAATAGAGACTTCTAAGATACTAATCGATAAACACAGTGGCAAAGTACCTAAAGATTTGTCTTTACTAGAGGAACTTCCTGGGGTCGGTCACAAAACTGCATCAGTGGTGATGAGTGAATTTTTTAAAAAACCTGCTTTTCCAGTAGATACTCACATTCACCGCTTAGCTCAGCGTTGGGGCTTAACAAATGGTAAATCTGTTAATCAAACCGAAAAAGATTTAAAAGAAGTATTTGATGAGATGAATTGGCGCAATTTGCATTTGCAAATTATTTTTTATGGAAGAACATTTTGCACTGCAAGAGGCTGTGATGGAACGGTTTGTTACATGTGTAAAAGTTTATATCCTAATAGAAAAAATAAAATTAAGACTTTAAAAGCTTAAAATAATTTCTATCAGGAGTATAATTTAAAATTTAAAAACCTATCTTATGTACGGAAACAATCTTTCTATTAAATCCTTCGATGATGACCTTTGGCAAGCTCTAGAAAAAGAGCGTGTCAGACAAGAGCAACACATAGAACTAATCGCATCGGAAAATTATGCTTCTCCGAGAATCTTAGAGGCTCAAGGATCAATACTTACCAATAAGTATGCCGAGGGCTATCCGGGTAAGAGATATTATGGTGGTTGTGAGTTTGTGGACATTGCAGAACAATTGGCCATAGATAGAGCAAAAGAACTATTCAAAGCAGATTATGCGAATGTTCAGCCTCACTCTGGAGCTAGTGCAAATGCTGCGGTTTTTTTAGCATTGTTAAATGCTGGCGATAAAATTCTTGGGATGAGTCTTGATCATGGCGGTCATTTGACTCATGGCTCAAAAGTAAATTTCTCTGGAAAAATTTATGAATCTTACAGTTATGGTATTGACCCTGAGACTGGCGACATAGACTATGCCCAAGTTGAAGCTCTGGCGAAAGAACACAAACCTAAACTTATTATTTGTGGTTTTTCAGCTTTCTCCGGGATTTTGGACTGGGCAAAATTTAAAGAAATTGCCAGCTCCGTTAACGCCCTTTTACTGGCAGATATTTCCCATGTTTCTGGCCTTGTTGCTGCTGGGCTTTATCCAAACCCTTTTCCTCATGCTGATGTCGTTACAACAACGACTCACAAAACTTTAGTTGGTCCGAGAGGAGGATTGATCCTAGCAGGTCCTGACGAAGAATTACAAAAAAAACTCAATTCGGCATTATTTCCTGGATCACAAGGAGGTCCATTAATGCACGTTATAGCTGCCAAAGCAGTTTGCTTTAAAGAAGCTATGGAAGATGATTTTAAAACATACCAACAACAAATACTTTTCAATGCAAAAACAATGAGTAAGCAGTTCATGTCAAATGACATTGATATTGTTTCTAATGGAACCTCAAATCATATGTTCCTTGTAAATCTCATTAAAAATGAAGTTACTGGAAAAGTCCTTGAGGCTGCTCTTGGTCAGGCTTTCATTACTGTAAATAAAAATTCAGTGCCCAATGATCCTAAGTCTCCTTTTGTAACTTCGGGTATTCGTATTGGAACTCCAGCGGTGACTAGACGAGGTTTTAAAGAAAAAGAAGTTACCCAAATTGCAGATTGGATTTCGCAAATCATTCATAATATTGAAGATCAAAGTTTACTTAAAGATATCAAGGAAGAAGTGAAAAATCTTTGCAGTAATTTTCCTGTTTATTCTCAATAACTCATGCACTGCCCTTTTTGTTCCTTCGAAGAAAGTAAGGTAATTGACTCTCGCCTAGTAACAGAAGGAAGTGAAATCAGGAGAAGGCGGGAATGTCTTAAATGCGGTGAAAGGTGGACTACTTTTGAGGTTGGTGAATTGGTGATGCCTAAAATAATAAAGCAAGACAAGTCCAGGGTGCCTTTTGATGAAACTAAGATTAGAGAAGGAATTGCTAGATCTTTGGAAAAGCGGCCTGTAAGTGATGCACAATTTCAAACCCTAATTGATTCAATAAAAAAAGAGATTAGAGGCTTTGGTGAAAGAGAAATTGAATCAAAACAAGTCGGCGAATCGGTTATGCGGCATTTGAGGAAATTAGATGAGGTTGCTTTTGTAAGGTTTGCATCAGTTTACAGGAGTTTTCAAGATCCAAATGAATTTAGCGAAGAAGTAAAAAAATTAAGCGATGAATGACTCTCTTTTCATCTCAAAAGCAGTTGCTCTAGCTCTCAAAGGAAAATTTAATACAAAACCTGGCGTTAACGTAGGCTGCGTAATTGTCAAAAATAATAAAATAATCGGTGAGGGCTTTTACGAAAAGTATGGCGGACTGCATGCTGAAATCAATGCCATTAATGACGTAAAGAGAAGATACAAAACAACTTATCTTTCAAAGCTTGCTGGAAGCGACATTTATATCTCACTTGAACCTTGCAGTAAGAAGGGCAAGACAGGTGCATGCGTTAATGAAATTAAAAAATATGATTTTAAGAGAATTGTAATTGGCGCAAAAGATCCGTCACAGAATGGCATTACAAATCTTCAACGTGCCGGTTATGAAGTAATAAATTTGGAAAATCAGCAATGTATAGCGCTGAATGAATCTTTTTTTTATAAAGCAAAGTTCAAAAAACCTTTCATAAGAGCAAAAGTCGCTATGTCTACTGATCATAAATCCGTTTTTACTTCAAAACAGAGAAAATGGATTACTGGAATTCCTGCTCGAAACGATGTACAAAAACTGCGAGCAGAAGCAGATATTGTTCTGACCGGTTCTGGAACAATAAATGAAGATAGTCCTTCATTGAATGTAAGAGCTAAGAAAATTATTGCAAATAAAAATTTTGTTCAGCCAGCAAGGTACGTATTTTCAAATGATCTTGAGTTAGACTGGACTGCACCCTTTTTTAAGCTTCCAGGGGAAAAAGTAGTGGTTACTTCAAAAAAAAATCTTCCAAAACTTCCTCAAGGAATAGACGATGTTTCTGTAATGTATCTAAAAAATAAAAGTTCCATAAGCCCCAAAGAATTTGTAAAAAAGATATCTAAACAAAACATAAATAATATTTTGATAGAAGCAGGACCAAAACTTCTAGGAAGTTTTGGTGACTTTAACTTGATTGATGAATATATTTTTTATATTTCTAAAGAAAAACTTGAAGATAAAGCCTTATATTTTTATGGAGGAAGTAAACAATTAAACTTTTTTGACAGCAAGCTATTCGATATAGTTGAAGAAAAAATTATTGGAAAAGATAAAAAAATAATTTTAAGGAAAAAATAAAAATGGATTTGAACGATACGAAAGAGCTTATTTCTGAAATTAAAAAAGGAAATATGGTTCTTTTAATGGATGACGAAGATCGAGAAAACGAAGGAGATCTTATTCTGGCTGGTGAAAAAGTTAGTGCAGAGAAAATAAATTTTATGGCAAAACACGCCAGAGGATTGATTTGTTTAGCAATGAGTCAAAGCAAATGTGAGTCTTTAAACTTGGATCAAATGGTCAACGATAACAAAAGCGGTCATGGCACAGGCTTTACTGTTTCAATTGAAGCTGCTACCGGGATCACAACTGGTATTTCGGCAGCAGATCGAGCTAGAACTATTTCAGTAGCTTCAAAAGCTAAAGCCAAGGCTGATGATATTGTCTCCCCTGGTCATATCTTCCCAGTTAGGGCAGTTCCAGGAGGAGTTTTATCTCGTACTGGTCATACTGAGGGAAGTACAGATTTATGCAGATTAGCTGGATTGACAGAATCGGCTGTAATTTGCGAAGTCATGAATGAAGACGGAACTATGGCACGAAAAAAAGCCCTGCTAGATTTTAGCCAAAAACACAATATTAAGATTGGAACCATTGCTGATTTGATTAACTATCGAATTTTAAATGAAAAAACTGTTGAGAAAGTTGAACAAAAATCAGTAAAGACAGAATATGGGAAATTTAATCTTATCCTCTATAAGGACTTAATTTTTGATGAAACTCACTTAGTATTGCAAAAAGGAAAAATTTCAAAAAATAGTCCGACTTTAATAAGAGTTCAACAAAGCAATTTCTTTCATGATTTGCTAAACATCAAAGAATTTGGTGCTAGGTGGTCTGTGTCAGATTCCATGAAGAAAATAAACGAAGAAGGCAAAGGAATTATCTTACTTATTGATGGAGAGAATCAGAAGCGAGATGAATTTAATGAAATAAATGCTTCTAAGAGAAAAAGAATAACTGCACCCAATAATGATCCCAGAAGGATTGGTATAGGATCGCAGATATTAAGAGATCTAGGAGTTAAAAAAATTAAATTAATGGGATCAGAAGTTAGGTATCCTTCTCTGTCAGGATTTGATTTAGAAGTTACGGAATATATAAAAAAATGAAAACTTCTAAAATAAATATAAACAAGCCCTCTTCTGATTTAAGTAATACCAAGATTGCAGTGATAAGCACTAACTGGAATGAGGAAATTATCAAACCAATGCTTGAAGATTGTCTCTCTACTCTTGAAGAATATAATTTAGAAAAGATGTCTTACGTTGTTCCTGGGGCTTATGAATTGCCATTCATGGCTCAGGTTCTTTGTAAAAACTATGATGCGGTAATTTTGCTTGGCTGCATTATCAAAGGAGAAACTCCGCATTTTGAAATAATTTCACAAAGTATCAGCGATAAAGTTCTAGAGACTTCTTTAAATAAAAATGTACCTATTATTTTTGGTGTCTTAACAACCAATAATGAAAGTGAAGCAGAGGAAAGAGCTGCTTATAAGGGATCTGAGTTTGCAATGTCTGCTCTAAGTATTTTAGACACACTAAAGAAAATAAAGTGAAAGTTAGCCCATCACCTACCAAAATAAGAGAGTTGGTTATTCAGGCTCTCTATCAAAAAACTATTTCTGGAGATTCCAATACAAAAGTTTTAAGGGAACTAAAACAAACTCAAAAAAGTTTAAATACGGAAAAGGTTGCCAAAATCGTTAAAGATATAAAGAGTCTTGAACAAAGGTTCAAAGAAATCATAAGTAAATTTTCAAATATTCCTACATCAAGAATAGGAGAGATTGAGCTATCTATCTTATATTTAGCATTGTATGAAATTTCACAATCTGAATTAGATAAGCCTATCATTATCAATGAGGCAATAAAGCTTGCAAAAAAATTTGGGCAAAATTCCAGTCACAAATTTATTAATGCGGTCTTAGATCAAGCGATCAAGAAAAATTGAATTACCTAATGATAGTACTTTGATCGTCAGGTCCGGTAGAAATTATTTTTACAGGTACCTCGCAAATATCTTCGATATAAGAAATGAAATCTTTAGCTTCATCTGGAAGTTCTTCATATTTAGTTAGATTTTTTGTGGGAGATTCCCATCCTAGTAGAGAATCATAAATGGGATTTATATCCTCTAAATTCATACATTCACCGAAAATAGAATCATTGCCCTCGTTATCATAAGCCTTACAAATTTTTATTTCATCAAGACCATCCAATACGTCTATTTTTGTGAGACAAAGTCCTGAAATGCTATTTGTTTGAATAATCCTCTTCATTAGGACTGCATCAACCCAGCCACATCTTCTTGGTCTGCCTGTAGTTGCGCCGACCTCTCCTCCAGTTTTAGCAATATATTCTCCTAGCTCATCATATATTTCAGTTGGCATTGGTCCTTCTCCAACACGAGTCACATAAGCTTTAACTACCCCTAAAATATTACCTACATCCAAAGGTCCGCAGCCTGCTCCAGCTGCAATGCCAGAGGGAGAACAATTGCTTGAGGTAACAAATGGATAAGTACCCTGATCTACATCTAATAAAGCTCCTTGAGCGCCTTCAAATAAAACCGACCTCTCTTCTGAGTTTATTTTTTTTATCAGCATAGATACGTCAGCTAACATAGGTTTTATTTTTTCTCCATAAGCTAAGTTTTCATCTATGAGACTATTTAAAGACAAAGCTTCTTTGCCAAAAAACTTCTCGATCGTAAAATTATAAAAGTCCAGGGTTTCTTCCAATAAAGGCCTA
>MDSV01045873.1_pt1 | contig 15807 bp, 17 predicted proteins | sample 810851 | NCBI WGS metagenome assembly MDSV01 (sample SAMN05326640, study PRJNA326480) | marine metagenome | isolation source: seawater | place: Atlantic Ocean: North East | collected 2012
CTAGCTAAGTTATATTGCGAAGCAAGTTTTATTATTCCCTCTGCGCCAAGCTTGTTGCTCCACTCAGAGTTAAACCTAACATCAGTAAGTTTTGGGTCTAAGATTTTAAAAACTTGTTTTTTGTATGATTTCGCATTTTCTTTTATCTCAGCCTCATCTAAGGCAGGTCTAGTTTTATTTTTTCCAGATGGATCACCAATCATCCCAGTAAAATCACCGATTAAAAATACTACCTTATGTCCTAGTTGCTGAAAATGTCTAAGTTTGTTAATTAGAACAGTATGTCCTAGGTGTAAATCTGGAGCAGTAGGATCAAATCCTGCTTTGACAATAAGCTGAACCTTTGACTTGAGTTTTGCGATCATTTCATCTTCGCTAATTAACTCGTCTATTCCGCGCTTAATTAATTCAATATCTTTTTTCATGTAACATCTTTTATTATAGTATCTATTGATAACAAAAAACCTAAAATTGAAATGAATGACCCTCAAAAACCACATTTTATTTTTTCCCCGAGAATTAAAGGTCTGCAAATACTAAATTCAAATGCTATTTTCCCTGTTGGTAAAATTTATTGCGTGGGTAGAAATTATGCAAAACATGCTGCTGAAATGAACACTTCGATAGATAAGGATGAGCCATTTTTTTTTAGCAAGCCTCCCCAATCACTTAATCAAGGCAATAAAATTCTATTTCCCAAAAATACTAATGATCTTCAACATGAGGTTGAGCTAGCCGTTTGCCTTAAATTTGGAGCTGAAAATTTGAGCAAAGAAGATGCTGTAAAATGTATTTATGGATATGCTGCATGTGTTGATCTAACTAAGAGAGATTTACAGCAGATCGCTAAAAATGAAGGGAAACCTTGGAGCGCTAGTAAAGGCTTCAGTAACTCAGCACCTATATCTCAAATTAATACAATGGAAGGACAGTTAATTGAAGGTGGATTAATTTCATTAGCTGTAAATGGAAAACAAAAACAAAAAAGCAACCTTGACCAGATGATATGGAAAATTGATGAGATAATATGCTCCTTATCAAGGCATGTTGCGCTAGCTCCTGGAGATATAATTTTAACTGGAACGCCTGAAGGGGTTGGCCCGTTGATTAAGGGTGACGAAATAGAAATTAAGATTGAGAGTGTCGGTGAGCATAAATTTAAACTGACATAACTACCATTATTAATAATGTTGCTAAAACTAAAATTTTTAATAGTTGGTGTTTGGAATACGTGTTTTGGATATGTTGTTTTTTTAGCCTTGGATGCATTATTCAGCAGATTGATTATAGAAAAATTTTATCCCTATATGATTGCTCTTCTATTGTCGCAAGTTATTGGGATTCTGAATTCATACTTAACTCATAAATTTTTTACATTTAATAAAAATCAACAAAGGATTTCGGTTGAAGAATTTTCTAGATTTACATCTGTTTATGTGGGGATAATTTTACTTGGATTAATTCTTGTTCCATTGTTGGTTGAAGTTTTTGATTTTAAGCCAAGAATAGCCGCTCTCTTAATCATACCTCTGCAGGTAATAATCTCATTTAAAAGTCATAAAAACTTCTCTTTCAGGAGCTAGTATTTAATAGTCCAGCATTTGACAAAATTTTTATTAAATCTTCTATTTTCAAAGCCGCAGCTAACTCTTCTACCTCACTAGCCTTTCCATTGGTAACTTCATCCAATGCAGATAAGATTGAAAGATGTCCCAACGAATCCCACTCATCAATGGACTCACTAGAAGAAGTTTCGTTAATGATATCTATCTCAACATCAAGACTTTCTGCAATCAAAGTAAATAATTCATTTATATCCAACATAATTTCCTTTAATTTTTTGAAATATCATAATCTATAAGCTCTCGATAAGCGATATGTCCATTTTTTCGATCAGAAAAGTTAGGATTATAATACTCACAACCCGAAAAATGGTAATGAGTTACTTGGCTATAACGAGTTAAAGTCTCATCAAACACCTTAGAACCTCCATGCAACATCCCTGCTGACCATATTAAAGTTTCCCCTCTTTTCATTGGAACATTTGTAATCTCTAAACCATTTATAGATACAAGATGACGAAGAAAATTCTCATAAATCTCATAATTATATTTTATATCTTTACTTGTTTTAGGAATCTTAAGACCCAAGCTACTAAAATCAATGATTGGAAATTTATGGCTTTTTTTAACCATCTGCAATGGTCCCTGCTCTAGATTAATATCCTCTAAAGCAGTCCATGCTGCAGCCAAAAACTTTTCTGGTATGGAGCCAAAATGGATGTAATCTGAATGGACTGGCTGCTCTGTCCCTCTAATAAAATTAATTGTAGAAAAGGGTATTGGTTTTCTTTTATAGCAAAATTCAAGAAACCTCATAACTAAATCATTTAATGCTAGCTCTTTAACTTCGGATATGTCCTTCCATGCCTCAACTACTCTTGGGCTCTCGTTATAATGATAATACTTCGGATTTTTCTTGATATTTCCGGTTTCTACTAATTGATTAAATTTATATTTTAAATTATCTGTAAAAACTTCTTTGAGTTCTAAATCAATAATAGTGTAGCCATTATGAAAAATTTCGATTGCCTTTTCCCAAAACAAGTCATCCATATTTTTAGGGATGATTGGATCAAGAGATTGAGTTTTTGCTAGGACACCAATTGTTTCACACCATGGCTCCTCAAACTGTTTAGCAGAAATTTTAAGAGGCTGATTTAATTTACTCATGTAGTTGAAATTTTAGTCTTTTATACCAAAATGCTCTATGAATTTTGCAGATTCTTTTAATCTATAACCTATCTTATTATAAAAATTTTTTTTAAGAAAAAAATTCTCTCTTGAGATTTCAAAATATGTAAAATTCTCGTCCTTGCTAAGCTCTATGGCAATACCCATTTTTTGATGTAGCCTGATTACTCTTGATGCTTTATTTTTTACCGCCATTTCAGGATTAATTTTAAGGTTTAAAACTTCAAAAAAAATCTGATAAACACAAAAAATTGTCTCTAATATGATATTTGGCTGAAGGTTAGATGCGCTAATAAGACTTTGATAGTTTGCATTATCTTTATTTAGATTTGAAAAGCGAAAAGCTCCAACGGGCTGAAAGTCTGTGTCTTCAATTATCAAATAAGCTGATTTTTTCTCTTGAAATCCCTGAATAGATTTTTTAATAAATGCTATTTGATCGTTTATATTGTCTGAAATTGGATTTAAACCATATGCTCTGTCTGATTTTCTAAGTTTAAAGATAAACTCAGCATCAGATTCTTTGATATGTCTTGCTCTAAAGAAACATCCTTCAAATAAATACATTTTCTTATTTAAAGTCCGCCATCTAAATCAATATGAGCACCATTTATATAGTTAGATTCAATCAAGCAATTAAATAATGGAATCAAATCATCTGCTGTACCAGTTCTTTTTGAAGGAATTTGTTTTATTAGCTGCTTTCTTTTGTTCTCCGGTATGCTTTTCCACAATGGAGAGTCAAAATATCCTAGATTAATTACATTAGAGGTAATGTTAAATTTTGCATATTCTTTTGATAGTGAATTTGATAGGCCTATTAATGATGATTTAGAAATTGCATATGGTGATATACCCACATCGCCCTTTATTCCTCTGGTAGAGGACAGCATTATTATTCGCCCCCATTTAGCTTCAATCATATGTTGAACTATTGAAAGTAACGGCCCAATAGTTGTCATTAAGTTTGCGTTATTTACCTTTGTAAAAGCGTTGATATCTTGATTAATAAACAATCCATCTATGGTTAGGGTACTAAAATTAATAAAAACTAACTTATCTTTTTTATTTATTAAATATAATAAATTTTCATATTGATTTTTATCATAATCGACCAAAATAGAAGAAATATTAGAATGATTTTTAAAAATATCGCGATCTTTCTTAGACCTAATAAGAGCAAAAATTTCAATATCTTTGCCAAGTAGATTAATAAATTCTTGAGCTAAATGAGAAGTAGCCCCTGCAACAATAACTTTCATATTTCTATGATACATGTTGCCCAGGACAGTCCCACACCAAAGCCAGATAAAAGTATCTTTTGACCAGTATGCAAATCATTACTTTTTTGCAGGGCTTCCAATAAAAAAGGTATTGTACATGAGACAGTATTGCCTATTTGATCTAGATTTCTTGGCATTTTTTTTGTTGGAATATTTAATTTTTTCTGGAAAGAATCTAGAACCATTCCGCTAGCTTGATGGAATAAAAATAAATCGACATCATCAACATTTAATTTTGCATCAGACAAAACTTTATTAACGCTAATAATTACTTTGCTCATTGTAAATAAATATACAGCTGATCCATCCATGTAAATCTCTTGGTCTAGCATTTCTACATTTTTTTCTAAAATAAGTTTATCAGCGCCAGTCCCATCTGTTCCTAGATCAGAAGATAAGATTTTTATAGATTTATCGTTGCTGAAGGATACTGCAATAGCAGCATCTGAAAACAATAGATAGGCTGAATTTTTAGGTTCAGTTAGAAATTTGTTATATGAATCGGCACAGATTATAACTGGATTGTAGCAAATTTCTCTAGCCATCATGGATTCTAAAACAATTAATGCGTAAACAAACCCAGAACACCCCAGATTAATATCAAATGAGCCTATATTATTTTTTAAATTACTGCCCTCAATGAAAGCAGACATGTGAGGGAAAAAATTTAGAGATGTCTGCGTAACCCCAATCAAAAAATCTGGAGAAATTTGTTGTTTGCTACAAAGTTTTGAAAATGCAGAAATAGCTAAGCTTTTAACATCTTCTGATTCTGAGCATTTATATCTTGAATCAATACCAAGTTTATTTAGTAATTCAATATTTTTATCTTTATTGTTGGTTCCAGAATCTAAAATTTTTGAATTGCTTATCTCAATTGAGCCCAAACTGTGTGCGATATTTTCTAATTTCATTTTAAACTAACAACATATATTTCAGTAAAGCATATTACTTTTCCAAATTTAAAATCAAAAGAGATATTTCCATCCGCCCTTTCTTTGTCAAGTAATTTTTTATGTAGCATCATACTTTCAGGCAAAAACCATTCTTTTCTTTTAAAGAGTTGAATGTTTCCATAAATTTCTTCCGCTAAATCAATTATTTTACTTTTCTTGCTAAGAGAAATTATTGGAAAAATTAATTTTCCATTTTTTTTTAAAAAATTTGGAGCTTCCTTTATAACTTCATTAACCAAGCGTGTTCCGCATGAGCCAGATTCACATGGAACATTTTTAAACCAAGGACTTTTCTCGGCAATTAGCTTAGAGACTCCGGAAACATCGTCAATAATTAGATCAAATAATTCTGAATTCCATGGCTCAAAAAGAGATCCATGTCTAAAATCTACATCTACATTAAGTTTATCAAAACCTTTTTGAACAGTATGTAATGAATTTGGATCAAGATCAGAGCATGAAATGCTCTTCAAACCGATTTTCTTAGAAAGCTCTAATCCCACGTAACCGGAACCACAACCTAAATCTAATATATCAAAACTTGAATTAGCTATGGCAGAAGCACAATCAAGTAACATTGATGAGGTAAGGTTAGGTTTAAAGGTATTCATCAACTTGAAAAATTACTCTAAAGTTTTATCTTTCATCTCCAAATTGTTTTTTTGACATAACTAAGGTTAATGGTCTGCGTTTTGTATTCTCATATGTACGCCATGCATAAGTGCCAATGATTCCTATACCAAATAAATTTAAGCCACCAAAAAATATTATCGCTAAAATAGTTGGCGCATAGCCAGGAACATTAATATCTCCTGAGATAGAGGCATACAAAATACTTAAGCCTAGAGATATAGAAATTATTATTCCAGCTATCCCGGCCCAAGTTAATAATATAATTGGGCTATTTGAAAAAGAGAATATACTATCACGCAAGTAGTTAACTTTCTTAGAGAATGTCCATGAAGATCTTCCAATTGATCTTTTTTGTCTATCGTAAAGTACTGACTCTCTTCTATATCCAAGCCAAAATATTATTGCCATAAGGGATGAATGAGACTCCTCCAACTTTAATATTTGCTCTTTAAACTTATTGTTACAACCAAAAACATCTACGCCTCCATTTGGCATTTCAGAAAAAATAAATTTTCTGTATAAGAACCAAAATATATTAGAAGCTAGTTTTGTAAAAACAGGGTCGGCCCTAGAATTTCTCTCGCCATAAATTACGTCACAATCCCCCTTAGAAAGTTTCAAAAAAAAAGTTTCAATCAGATCAATAGGCTCTTGAAGATCTGCTGCCATTACTGCAAATTGATTGCCTCGAGCTTCTTGAAGGCCAGCCCTAATAGCTGACATTGCCCCAAAATTTTTAGAGAGGCTTACCAACTGCGCTTTAAAATTAGTTTTAACTAAAAGTCTATTTAAAACCTCAAAGCTTTGATCTGGACTTCCATCTACAACAAAAACTACTTCTAAACCTTGGATTTTTGTATTTAATGTTGATAAAGCTTTGAGCAGATTAGGAATCTCTGCTTCATTTCTATAAACAGGAATTATTAAAGAATTCGTAATCATCATCAGATTATAGTTGATTTATTAATCAATGCTCCTCTCAAAAAACCATGTCATCCCACATCCTTCTTTGTAACAATTATCAACGAGTTTACTCTTTACCAATATCGAGCTCTGATTTGGTTTATTTCTTTGAAAAAAAGCCTCAATTTCCTCTTTAAATACATCTTGTTTTTTTTGCCCTGAGATACCAAAAATATTACATTCAGGGTTATTCATCATGATCTTCTGTATATTAGTGAGAACAAAATCATAATCTCTAATTGGCCTTTGAAAATCCGGCGAATAATGATTACTTGCAAATTGATATGTCTCTTGCATATTCTGATTTAATTTTTTGTCTGTTGTGTTATTAAAAAATATTGGTGCATTTATACAACCTAAATTATGGCTATCTTGAATAATTGCCTGAAAATTAGATTGTGGTAGCAAAGCCCTAGGACCATATAAAAATAGAACAGATATTAGGCAGGATGCCAATGTTAAAAATTTTATCCCTTGATTTAATTGATCACTCAAGATTACAAGAGAAAAACAAAATAACGGAAAGAAAGACATAAAATATGTTGCCTGAAAAATGGGTTGTCTAAAAATAGAAAAGGCAAGGATTATTAATGCTGAGATAATAATTGGCATCAAAGCAATTAAGAATCTCTTTAGGTTTAAATCTATCTTTTTATGATTTATAAAGATCAGCACTCCAAGAAAAGAGGCAGGGATCATAAATCCAATTAAATTTCTTAAACGCCTCCAAGAGAGATCTACATGGAAAGTTTGATTTCCATCTGCGAACTTTATTGAATATGTAAATAAAAAAAGAATTGGCACTATAAACCCTATTAGGTAGATTGTCTTTTTGAGAGCTCTTGATTCATTTAAAAATAATATAAAAAAAACCGAACATACAAAAAGACCAGAAAACGGATGCCATATTGATAAGAACATGCCTGAAATGATAGTTAAACCAAAGTTAGAATTGTCCTCAAAAATAATAGATTTAACAAAACATGCAGAAAAGAGAACGGAAATCCCCATGATCATGCCATAGGCTCCAATTTCTAAAAAATTTCTAATGAAGTGCTCTGATGAAAACAAGATCATAATAAAAAGAATAATCTGGGACATAGATAGATAGGTTCTCAAAATATGCATGCCAGCTAAAATGAAAAATATCGAAATTATATTTCCGTACACCAGAAATTCTGGTGATGGTCCGCTAGTTAGATCTGATAAAACTTTGAAAAAAATGATTTTTGTTGGATAGTTGGGATCGCCTAGAGTTCCTGGATAAAATAAATCAGAATATGAAAAATCAAGCTTATGCAAAGTCCAAAGCTCGTCCCCCCACAAAGATACAGAATTTGAATTAAATAAATAGTAAAAAATTATGAGAATTAGTAATGAAAATCCTAACAAAAATATTTTATTTGACGTCATGAATTAATTCTATTTGAGGTAAAGCTCTTTGTATTACAAACTTTGACCCAGTTGCACTTAGGTGAGCTTGATCAATTTGAGTTAAGTTATCATTGCTGGGAGAATTATCAATTCTAAACCTGCACCCATCTTCATTACATAGCAAATCAATTATTGAGATATATATAACTCTAGGATTAGAAGCGAACCTCTCTTTAAGGATTTTATCTTCTTTGAAAACTTTTGCATCTAACCCAATAAAAGAATTATTTAATAATGGTTGATTGTGAAGCTCATGATAAGCAACTAAATTAGGGAGTGGCTGCACCCAACGGGGAGTAGGCCCAAAAATAATAATTTTATTAATGCCGTAATCATTTAAAAATAATGATATCTCTTCCCAATCGGTTTGCATGTGATCTTTTTCCTGAGCGAAAATAATTTTACTCATGTCAACCTCTTCAATTACTTTGAGAGAAAATGCATTGCTTCTTTTGCAACTGCTGAGGTGCTTTGTATAAATTCTTTTCTCTATTTCAGGCAAGCAACTTGAGGTTGCAACTTGAAGAAAATTGTAATGATTGCCTAAATTATATCTTAAACCAGGTCCTAAGGCTTGGGCATGAGAATCACCCCAAATTAGAATATTATCTTTTTTTAAACTCTCTTGATAACAACTAGGGCTAATTTCAAGCCCTGATTCATAAAAATTACAGTCTTCTTTATACTCAAGAATAGAATTTTCTTTGCCTTGATAATTTTTTAGGAAATTAATACTTTCAGGGCTATATTTTTGATTTTCAAAACCTTTAGAATGAATCCCCAAATATCCAAAAATAATGATTCCTGATAGTAATGATGATAGAAATAAAATTAATTGCTTTTTGTTCTTTTTATTTCTATCCCTAAATGGTTGCTCCACAAAACGCCAACTTAAATAAGCAAATATGAAGCTCAGGAAACAAATCAATAATAAAAATTCTTGTCCCAATAAACTAAACGAGCTCAATCTTGCAAATGCAAGAAGTGGCTGATGCCATAAATATGCGCTATATGAAATTAAACCAATTGATACTAATGCTTTAGATCCTAGAAATTTACCAGTAATAGTATTTTGATTTGCAAAACAAATTATCAATAAAGTGCCAATGATTGGGATTAAAGCATATAAACCAGGAAATGGAGTATGAGAATTATATACAAGAATAGAAAAGAAGATTAGAAATAAGCCTATAGAATCTAGCTGAAAATTATTGATGCGAGAAATAAAATTAAAATTTTGCATATATATTGCTAATAAAGACCCTGAAAGAAGTTCCCAAGAGCGCATAGGTGTTAAGTAAAAATTAGCTACTGGAGATCTAGATGAGAAGAATTCAGCCAATCCCAAACCCATTAAGGCAAGAAAAAATATTATAAAAAAAAGAGTTAGTTTTCCAAATCTCCAAAATATTAATATAAATAATGGAAAGAAAATATAAAACTGCTCCTCTACTGCAAGACTCCATGTATGCAGTAATGGTTTTAGTTCTGCAGCAGCAGAGAAATAATTACTTTCTGTCCAAAACAAAATATTTGAAAGAAACAATGAAACAGCTATCAGGCTCTCAGAGAAGTCTTCTAGTTGATTGGGGAGCATCAACAAATAAGCTGGTGGTATACAAAAAAACATCACCACAAATAATGCTGGAAGAATTCTTCTAGCTCGCCTTTCATAAAAATCTATAAGACTAAAATTTGCGTTTTCTTTTTTTGAAAGAATCAACCCAGTTATTAAATATCCACTGATAACAAAAAAAACATCTACCCCAACAAAACCCCCTTCAGAATTATTGATCCCTGCATGAAACAATATTACCGGTATTACAGCTAAGGCTCTTAAGCCGTCTATTTCTCTTCTATAAATCAAATTAAGTTCCAGAATCTAGCGGTCTGACTGAATTTAAATAAAACAATCAAAACGTATTTAATATCAGCTTCTATTTATTCTATTAAACTACAAATTACTTATAATTATAGAGCAATATGTATCTTGTAATTTTTATCGGTTTTAAAGAAATTTTAATTAGCACATTTAAATGAACTTTTTTTTGAGAAAAATTAGCTTTCTTTTATCAACTTTATTAGTTGTGCTAGTTATCTTTATAACTGGAGTTGAAATCGAAGAAAAAATCCCCGAAGTCATAGAAGAAAAAAATATTGAATTCAATCTGTTGCCTCCACCAACCCTAACAAAGGATCTACATACGGTTAGTGATGGAGAAAATTTGTCGATAATTTTCGAAAAATATAAAGTTCCATTGAACACTTCATTTAAGATTTATAAGCAAGATATTTCTGGAGAAATTAAGAATATCAAAGCTGGTGACAGTTTGGAATTTGAATTTTTTGATGATGAGCTTAAAAGCATATTAATTAGAAAAAACTCATATGCGCAATTTCTTATTTCCCTTGAGGATGGTATTTCAATAAAAAAAATTAAAGGGGAGCCAGAGCTTATTAACTTTTTTAAATCTGGAGTCATTGATTCATCTTTTTATATATCAGGATTAAAAGAAAATATTCCAGAAAGCATAATTATGGATTTAGCATATATTTATGGATGGGACATTGATTTTGTTTTTGATATTAGAGCCGGGGATAAATTTAAAATACTTTTTGAAATACCATTTATAAATGGAGAGCAAATAGAAAATGGAAGTATTCTTTATGCAGAATTTTATAATAAAAATACTAAATACACTGCGATAAGACACAAGGGAAAAAATAAGAAATGGAAATATTTTGATGAGTATGGTGGCAGTCTTGAAAAAGCTTTTTTGAGAGCTCCGCTTGATTTTGCATATGTAAGCTCACATTTCAATCCAAATAGAAGACATCCAATTCTAAATAAAATTAGAGCTCATAATGGAGTTGATTATGCTGCCAAAAGGGGGACTCCGATTCGTGCAACTGGTATGGGTGTCATTCAATCAGTTGGTTGGAAAAGCGGCTATGGAAGAACAATAGTGATTCGTCACGGAGGTGAAATAACAACTTTATATGCTCATATGGATAAGTATCATCCGAGCATCTCTAAAGGAGTAAAAGTCTCTCAAGGTCAGACCATAGGTTATGTTGGTGATTCAGGCTTGGCAACTGCACCGCACCTACATTACGAATTTAGAATCGGGCAAAAAAGAACAGATCCATTGAAGGTAGCCTTACCCTCAGCTAATCCAATAGATAAATCTCAAATGGATCAATTTAAAGTATTCAGAAATAATTACATAGAAATTACAGATCAGTTATTATCTAAAGACCCCAATGAGAACCTCTTCAGATAAAATTTTTATAGGTACCATGAGTGGCACCAGCCATGATGGAATTGACATCTGTGCTATAAAATTTTCTGATCAAACTAGTTTATTAAAATTTAGTTCTTTTAAATATGCCTTAGACTTACAGCAAGAGATATCCAAAGTAATTCAGCAACAAGAGTTAAGTCTTGATATGTATTTTGAGCTGAATAATAAAATTGGGGTTGCTTTCAGCAAAGCAATCAATACATTTCTTGCCCAAAATAAAATTAATAAAAAGAATGTTACTGGAATTGGTTTGTCAGGACAAACATTGTTTCATAAACCAAAAGGCAAATATCCATTTTCCATTCAAGCTGGTGATCCAAAAATAGTAGCAACTGAATGCGAAATAGATGTGGTAAGTGATTTTAGAAATGATCACATTAAACTTGGTGGAGAGGGTGCGCCACTCGTTCCAGAATTTCATCAAAAAATATTTTCAAAAAAAAATATCCCTTTGGTTGTATTAAATATTGGCGGGATTTCAAACTTTACATACTTAGATGGAAAGCATAATTTCTTCGGTTCTGATTGTGGACCCGGCAATGCACTCATGGATATTTACTGTCAAAGCTTTCTAAATCGGCCCTTTGATAGACAGGGTGAACATGCAAAAAAAGGGGTAATTCATATCCCTTCACTAAATCAAATGTTAAGCCATCCATTTTTTAGAAGGCGGCATCCAAAATCTACAGGCAAAGAAATATTTAATATAGGATTTATTCCTAAGCAGCTTCTAAAAAGATCCTCTTACGATATATTAGCTACCCTGACTGAACTCACTGCCATTTGTATAGCAAAATCTTTGCGCTCACAAAAGAAATTTCCCCATGAAGTGATTGTGTGTGGAGGTGGGTTAAAAAATACATTCTTGATAAATTCAATTGAAAAACATATAAATATGAGCCTCATTTCAAGCAATGAATATGGTTTTGACCCTCAGGCTATTGAGGCCATGGCATTTGGATGGATGGCAAAACAAAGACTTTGCAAAAATACTCTTCTGGTAAAAAAAAATAAAGGGTTAGTAGGAACTCTGACTAAATCTAAATAGCAAATGACTCACCACACCCACAAGTAGTCTTTGCATTAGGGTTAGTAACCAAGAATCTTGAACCCGATAAGTCCTCTACATAATCTAAAGTTGAACCATAAAGGTATGGATACGAAAGAGAATCTAATAAGATTGTAAATCCATCAAAATTAACAACATCATCATCCCCTTCAGGACTATCATCAAATTTGAAGCCATATTGAAAACCTGAGCACCCTCCGCCAGTTACATACACCCTAAAATAATTAGATTTATGACTAGGTAAAAGATCTTGGATACGCTTCACAGCATTGCCACTAAGGTTAATTGATGTAATTTCAGTGCTCATTTATTACTTAGTTTATAGGATTAAAAATATATTCAACAATACTTAAGCGAAAATATTTTTCTATCAGACTCTAGAAGCGCTAAGATATAACTTAGATGAGCCTATATCTAGTTTTTAAAGTTCTGCATATCCTATTCATGGTTTCATGGTTTGCTGGTATTTTTTACTTGCCGCGCCTATTTGTTTATCACGTTGAGAGTGACAATCAGAATATAAAAGATCAATTGGTAATAATGCAAACTAACTTGATTAGATTCATTACTCCGATAGGCTTATTAGCTTTATTTTTTGGTTTAATGATGGGCTTTCTTGGGTCTGATTGGGTTGGTTTTTTCTCGCAAAACTGGATTATTGCTAAGATTCTTATAGTATTGGTTTTAATTTTCTATCAAATCTTCTGTTTGAAGGTTTTAAAAGACCTTAGTTCGAATTCACACAATTGGACTGGTTTTAAGTTAAGAGTTTTTAATGAAATACCAGTCTTGCTTTTGCTGGGTGGAATTGTTGCTGCTGTCTTTAAGTTTTAGAATCCTACTTTTTTAAAATAATAATATCTAGAAATTTGATATAATCTATCATTCAGCACCGCTAGCTATAAAAAATTTATTACTAAATATCTTTGAAAAGAAATAATTCAGAATCGCTTTTTGAGCAAGCTCAATCCCTTATGCCGGGAGGTGTTAATTCTCCAGTCAGGGCATTTAAAAATGTTGATGGAAAGCCTGTTTTTTTTAAATCTGCAAAAGGTCCCATTTTGATTGACGAAGATGAAAATCAATACATAGATTTCATTGGTTCTTGGGGGCCCATGATTCTTGGTCACTCAAATCCAATCATATTAAACGCTATTAAAACTCAACTTGAACTTGGAACAAGTTATGGCGCTCCTACAAGTTTAGAAAATAAACTTGCAAGCATTATTAAAAGTCAAGTGCCCTCAATGGAAAAACTACGCATGGTAAATTCTGGAACTGAGGCAACAATGAGCTGTATCAGACTTGCTAGGGGTTTTACAGGTAAAAACAAAATTATTAAATTCACAGGCTGTTATCATGGGCATGTTGATTCATTGTTGGTTAAAGCAGGTTCTGGTGTCTCTACTTTTGGCTTGCCAGATTCTCCGGGAATACCAAAAGAACTGGCGGCACTAACATATAGTTGCCCTTATAATAATATCGAAGTTTTATCAGATGTCATAAATGAAATTGGTGATGATCTTGCTGCAATAATTGTTGAGCCTATTGCAGGCAATATGGGGTTTATTCCAGGAGAGCCTAAATTCTTAAATGCTTTGCGAGAGTTATGCGATCAACATGATTCTCTGCTAATATTTGATGAGGTTATGTCAGGTTTTCGAGTAGGACTTGGAGGAGCCCAAGCTATTTATCAGATTCAACCTGACTTAACAGCACTTGGAAAAGTGATAGGTGGTGGACTTCCTGTTGGAGCATTTGGAGGCAAGCAATTAGTTATGGATCAACTTGCTCCATTGGGTCCTATTTATCAAGCTGGAACATTATCTGGAAATCCATTGGCGATGAGTGCTGGCATTGCATTGATAGAAACTTTGATCCAAAAAAATCCATTTAATGAATTAGAAAAAGCATCCTCAGAGTTAATGGTTCATACAAAAAATCTTATGATTGAAAAAGGTATACCATTTTCAACCTCTTCTATCGGCGGCATGTTTGGTTTTTTCTTTATCGAACATTTACCAAAGAATTTTGAAGATGTTGTTAAGAGTAGCGACAAGATTTTTAAAAAGTTTTTTTATGCAACATTAGATCGAGGTATATACTTTGCTCCATCAAAATATGAAGCAGGATTTATATCCACAACTCATGATCAATCTATACTAGATCTGACCAAAAGTAAGATTGAAGAAGCAATTAAGGAATTATAAAAATGAAAAATGATATTAGTGCAATTGGAAATGCTCTTGTGGATACTGTGTTTAAAGTTGAGCATAACCTTATTTCTGAGCTTGGATTAGAAATTGACCAGATGACGCTTTCAAGTGCTGAGGAACATGCCCCAGTAATAGAAAGACTTATTACCTCTGGAGCAGATCATGTATCTGACTGTGGAGGATCTGCAACCAATAGCCTTGTTGCTGCAGCTAACTTTGGTGCAAAATGCTTTCATATCTGCAAAGTATCTGATGATGAGGATGGATTAAGGTATCTGAAAAGCTTAAAAGAAGCTGGAGTTAATCATAAAGGAATTACAGCATCAGCAAACTCTATTCCAACTGGAAAATGCCTCATTCTTGTTACTCCAGATGCCAAAAGAACAATGACTACTGCATTAAATATTAGTTCGCTGATGGATGAAATTGATCTTGATCTAGATCAAATTGCAAATTCAAAAATTTTCTATATCGAAGGATACATGGTGACAAGCGAGGAAAATTATAAAGTAACTTTAAAAGCTCTTGAGCACCTAAAGAACTTCCCTAATGTAAAGATAGCTCTCTCATTATCTGATCCAGGAATTGTTATGGGATTTAAAGATAAATTTAAAGAGATAGAATCTTTTGGCTTGGACTACATTTTTGGCAATGATGATGAGGCGATGGCCTTTGTAGATGCAGAAAATACTGAAGAGGCATTCATCAAATTACAAGAAAAGTCTTATACCTCAATAGTTACAATGGGAGAAGCAGGCAGCGTTGTAGTTGCTAAAAATGAAATTATTAATAGTCCAAATGTTAACATCGATCCAGTTGATACTAATGGTGCTGGAGATATGTTTGCAGGTTGTTTCTTGTATGCCTTGCTTCAGAATCATGATTTAAGGTCTTGTGCTGAATTTGCAAATTATGGAGCATCAAAGGTTGTAGAGACATTTGGGCCTAGACTTACTCAAGAAAGATATCGCGAAGTATTAAATAATTATAAAAAAAGCTAGCTTATTGCCCCGCTTTCTGATAATTTCATGCGCCTGAAAACTTTTATTTATTAGAATATGCCAACAAAAGCAGATACAAAAAAATCTACTGCTAAGAAAACAGCTGCAAAGAACACTTCGCCAAAAAAAGCTCCGGCAAAAAAAGCTCCGGCAAAAAAAGCTCCGGCAAAAAAAGCTCCGGCAAAAAAAGCTCC
>MDSV01021139.1_pt1 | contig 15803 bp, 12 predicted proteins | sample 810851 | NCBI WGS metagenome assembly MDSV01 (sample SAMN05326640, study PRJNA326480) | marine metagenome | isolation source: seawater | place: Atlantic Ocean: North East | collected 2012
AAGAGAACATTGAAATGTTTCATCAACTAAAAAATTACAAAAAGTATTTTTTGAAGAAGTTCGTATGTCCATTTTCTTTTTTTGCATTATCAAAATCTAATACAGGGTTGTCAAATTTTTTAAGCTTATTAGCTAAATCTGAACTAATTTTGTCAGTACAAGTTATTGCTCCATCTGAATAGTCTAATGCAAGCGACAACAACGAATTATAATCTGGTTTATTGATCAAATCTAAGTCCACATCGATATCATCAAATTTAATTTTTTTATTAAGTTTTTTATTTAGAATTTCACCCAAGTCGTTTTCATAAATAGAAGTTATGATTTTACTTTTTCTGAAAATTGGCTCATTTTTAAAATAAGTTTTCATGTATAGGGGAAATAACGATGTAAACCATCCATGACAATTAATTATATCTGGAGACCAATTTAATTTTTTAACTGTTTCTAAAACGCCTTTAGTGAAAAAAATCATTCTCTCATCGTTATCTTTAAACCCTTTTCCTTTTGTGTCAAGTAACATTTGCTTGCGTTTAAAGTATTCCTCATTATCTATGAAATAAACCTGCATTCGTTCCTTTGGGATGGAAGCTACTTTAATTATGAGTGGCATATCTATGTCATTTATCACCAGGTTCATTCCAGAGAGTCTGATAACCTCGTGTAATTGATGACGTCGCTCATTAATTAGACCATACTTAGGCATAAAAATTCTAGTTTGTCCACCCCTGTCATTAATTTCTTTTGGGACCCTAAAAGAACTTTTAGAAAGTATAGTTTCTGGAAGATATGGAACCACCTCTGAAGAAATTACAAGTGTATTCTTGTTGCGCATAAAATTTAGCTGTTAAGAAAAAGTTTAGCAAAATTACAAAAAATCTTTTCTTGAACTCAAAAAAGACTAAATTTAGAATTATAAAAAACTAAAATTGAGAAGTTTTAATCATTCTTCAGAAATTATAGAACTTTTAAAAACAAAGGAGTATGAATACCTTGGATTAGTCCCCACTATGGGTTCATTACATAAAGGACACATTAAGCTTATTGAAAAATGTTCGTTAAAATGTGATCAAACTATCGTTTCAATTTTTGTTAATCCCACTCAATTTGACAATAAAATAGATTTTGCCAACTATCCTCAATCTGTCCAAAAAGATATTGAAACTATAAGAAAAATTAATCCAAATGCAATAATTTACACACCAAGTGAATCAGATTTATATACATCTCCAGCTAAAGCAGAAATTTTCGATTTAGATGGGATTGATAAAATAATTGAAGGTACATTTAGAAAGGGGCATTTTCAGGGCGTTGCTACTGTAGTTAAGATACTTTTTGAAAAGTTTTCGCCCGATTATGCGTTTTTTGGGGAAAAAGATTATCAACAAATTTTAGTTATCGAGAAATTAATCAAAAAATATAATTTAGGAGTTAAGATCAAATGTATTTTAACCGTAAGGGAAGAAAATGGATTAGCTATGAGTTCCAGAAATATTTTATTAGACAAGGAGACCAGATATGATGCAAAAATCATTTATGAGTCTCTGTGCATCGCTAAGAAAATGATTAAAAAAAACGATTTCGACAAAATAAAAAATTTTATTAGTGAACTATTTTTAGCAAATAAAAAATTTAGTCTTGAATACTTTTGTATTGCAGAAAACACTTCTTTAAAAGAGGTAGCATCATTTAATCCTACAATAAAAATAAGAGCTTTTATTTGTGCACGGTTTCAAGGGATAAGATTAATCGACAATATTGCGTTAAACTAATGTTTAAATTGCCTAAAAAAATATTTCGAATAGTTATACCCCCTTTGATAGGGCTCTTTTTTATTTATATTTCATTTTATTACACTAGCGAAGAAGAGAGAAGTGAAATATATAGATCATTGAAGGAGGCAAAATTTGAATACATATTTTTTTCAGTTTTATTGGGAATAGCCAGCCATCTTTCTAGAGCATACAGATGGAATTACATGCTTAACTCTTTGGGTTATTATCCAAAATTTATAAATAATGTTTTATCCATTTTCATAACTTATTTAGCAAATTTAGGAGTGCCGCGCTCAGGAGAAATATTAAGAGCTACTGTTATGCAAACCTATGAATCAATACCCTTTGATAAGGCGTTTGGTACAATATTAGCTGAAAGACTTATAGATTTAATAATATTATTTTTTCTAATTTTTTTGTTTTTATTTTTGGAAACTGACATCTTACTTCCTTTAATAAAGGAAAAAGCAGGTCTTTATTTAAATAACTATGAGTTTTTTTTGACAGTGGTGGTTTTTTTATTATCGATTCTCATTTTAATTAAAGTTTTCAAAAGGGGATTAGTTAAAAAAATTTCTGTTTTTATTAAAGGAATTAGTGCCGGTTTTACTTCGATTTTAAAAACGCAAAATAAAACTTACTATATAGCACACACAATTTTTATTTGGTCTATTTATTTATTGGTATTTTATGTAATGAAATTCAGTATATCCGGAACCGAACTGTTGGGTTTCAAATCACTTCTAATTTCATTTATTTTTGGAGCTATTTCAATAACAACTACAAATGGTGGGATTGGAGTTTATCCACTTTCAGTCTCGTTTGCTTTAAGCTTTTATGGAATTCCGTTAGAAGCAAGTTTAGCATTTGGTTGGATATTGTGGACATCTCAAACAATTATGGTTATATTCTTTGGTCTCTGTGCTTTTTTTCTTCTTCCGATTGTTAATAATAAAATATAGAAATCTTATTCTATTAAAACACTCCTTGACTAATTTTACTTAAATATGAATAAAGAAAAAGTTGTCTTTTATTGTAAAAATTGTGGCAATGAGCATGCAAAATGGCACGGTCAGTGTAAGTATTGTAAAGAGTGGAATTCTCTGAAAGAAAAAAAAGTCAGTTCTATAAAAATCAAATCTCAAGCTGAATTTGGAAATTATTTTAAAAAGGAAAATATTCCCCTTAAAATCAGTGAAATAGATTCTGAAAATGAAATAAGGCTAGTTGTTAAAGATGATGAATGGAACAGAGTTCTTGGGGGTGGTCTTGTCCCAGGTTCAGTTTGTTTAATAAGTGGTGAGCCAGGTATAGGTAAATCTACTTTGTTGCTTCAAATTTCCATGAAGTTTGATAAAAGAGTATTATATGTATCTGGAGAAGAAAGTCAACGGCAGATAAAAGTTCGTTCAGAAAGAATTGGTAAAGGAATAGGTCAGACTTTTATTTTGAGTGAGACTGAAACAGAGAATATTTTTGAGCAGATTAAGAAGATTAATCCTGATATAGTTATAATAGACTCAATTCAGACATTACATTCTAAGATGGTCGATGGCTCACCTGGAAGCGTAATTCAAATTAGAGAATGTTCAAGTGAACTTATTAAATATGCAAAAAACACTGGTTCAGCTGTAATATTAATAGGGCATTTAACCAAAGATGGAAACATAGCTGGGCCAAAAGTTTTGGAACACATGGTTGATGTAGTTATAAGTTTTGAAGGGGAAAATAATCACTCTTATAGAATATTAAGAGCTAAAAAAAATCGATTTGGCTCAACAAGTGAGATAGGAATTTATGAAATGTTGTCTTCAGGGCTTAGGGAAGTTAAAAATCCGAATGAAATTTTCTTGACACTAAATAGCAGCGAAATGAGTGGGCACGCAATAGGAATGTCAATAGAAGGGATAAGGCCTTTAACTTTAGAGGTACAAGCACTAGTTAGTACAGCGGTTTATGGTACACCTCAAAGAAGTTCAACTGGGTTGAATTCTAAAAGATTGAATATGCTTCTTGCAGTGCTGGAAAAAAGAGCTGGAATTCAATTATCTAATAAAGATGTTTTTTTGAATATAACAGGAGGTGTTAAAAGCGAAGACCCTTCTTTAGATCTCGCGATAGTTTCAGCAATTTTATCAAGTTATCATGATATTCCCTTAAATGAAAAAATCTGTTTTGCTTCTGAAATTGGTCTATCCGGTGAACTTAGGCCTGTAATTAAATTAGACAAGAGAATTAGTGAGGCAGAAAAGCTTGGTTATCAGTTATTTGTAACTTCAAATTTTAAAAAAGACCTTACTGAAAAAAAAGGTATAAAAATTTTAGGGTTAGAAAAAATTGGAAGCCTTATAACTAACTTATTTAAATAAATTAATTTAAATTAATGTAAAATTTAAAATGCAGAAAATTGTTAAATCTTTTTTAGATGAAGTAGGAAAAAGGAACCAAAATGAACCTGAATTCATGCAAGCAGTAACTGAAGTTGCTGAGACAGTAATTCCATACATATATCAAAATGAAATTTACTACGGTCAAAATATACTCCTTAGAATGGTAGAACCAGAAAGAGTTGTTTCTTTTAGAGTTGCATGGATTGACGACCAAGAAGAAATTAGAGTTAACAGAGGATATAGGATTGAAATGAACTCTGCAATAGGTCCCTATAAAGGAGGGTTGAGGTTTCATCCAAATGTAAATTTAAGTGTCCTTAAGTTTTTAGCATTTGAACAAATCTTCAAAAATAGTTTAACAACGCTGCCTATGGGTGGAGGGAAAGGTGGGTCTGATTTTAATCCAAAGGGTAAAACTGATACCGAAGTAATGAGATTCTGTCAAAGTTTTATGACTGAATTATTTCGTCACATTGGTCCTAATCGTGATATACCTGCAGGTGATATAGGTGTTGGCAGCAGAGAGATAGGATATCTTTTTGGACAATACAAGAGACTTAAAAATGAGTTTACTGGTGTGTTAACTGGAAAGGGTGTTAGTTGGGGAGGTTCTCTTATTAGGCCTGAAGCAACCGGTTATGGTGTGGTATATTTTGTAGAAAAAATGTTAGAACAAAAGAATCTTAATTTTAAAGATAAGAAAGTATCCATTTCGGGTTCTGGGAATGTTGCCCAATATGCTGCAGAAAAAGTTATATCCCTTGGAGGAAAAGTAATCACTATGTCCGATTCTTCAGGTTTTATACTTGATAAAGATGGTATAGACGCTGAAAAACTAAACTATCTAATGAAAATTAAAAATATTGATAGAGAAAGAATCAGTAAATATGTTAAAAAATTTTCCTCTGCCTCCTATTTTCAAAACAAAACGCCATGGAGAGTTGGGTGCGATATCGCACTTCCTTGTGCTACTCAAAATGAATTGCAGTTAGCTGATGCAAAAAGTCTTATTAAAAATGGATGTATTTGTGTTGGTGAAGGCGCAAATATGCCTACAACGCCAGATGCAATAAGTTTATTAATTGAAAAAAAAGTATTATTTGCCCCAGGTAAAGCCTCAAACGCAGGAGGAGTAGCCGTTTCTGGATTAGAAATGGCCCAAAATTCATTGAGATACAATTGGAGTAGAGACGAAGTCGATTCTAAATTAAAGGAAATAATGAATGAAATTCATAAATCTTGTTTAAACTATGGTTCTGAGAAAAATTACACAAATTATGTTAAAGGGGCTAATATTGCAGGTTTTGTAAAAGTTGCGGACGCTATGATTGCCCAAGGGGTCGTCTAACAAATGATTATTTCAACAAAAGCAATTGTACTCCGTAAAATAAAATATAGTGATTCTAGTCTTATAGTCGATGTTTTTACTGAATTAGAGGGCAGAAAGTCTTTTTTTATAAAAGGGATATTGGGGAAAACAAAAACAAAACTTAAAAATTCCCACTTCCAGCCTTTATCTCAAATTTTGATTAAATACAATAAAAGGGAAAAGAAAAAAATTAATTTTTTGATCGACTGTAAGGTTCAAAATCATTGCCAAAACTTATATTTAGATTATCGTAAAAGTTCAATTATTCTTTTTTTAAACGAGATTCTCAATATGTGTATATTAGAAGAAGCTTGTAATAAAGAATTATTTTCTTTCCTCGAAAATTCGCTTAATTGGTTGGACAATAATGATAAAATATCGAATTTTCATATGATGTTTATCTTAAACCTATTAAAATACTTGGGAATAAATCCTCATTTAAAATCTTCTAACTCAAAATTTCTTTCGTTAGAAAATGGCTCATTTGAAGACGAAAAGCCAAACGGTTTATATGCGGAGGGAGATTCTGTAAAGGGTATAATAAGTTTATTAGGCATGAAATTTGATGATTGTTTTTTGCTAAAGGTTAGTCCAGTTCAAAAACGTGAAATCCTTAAAACACTTTTGGAGTATATCGAATATCATGTTCAAGGTTTTAAACATCCCAAATCACTCCATATATTACATCAAGTTTTTGAATAGACACAAAGTTTTATTAATCATTTTTCTTTTGCTAAAGGGTTTTAACGGCACTTCACAACAGATAAAAGTAAATGATATGCTAACTCAAGAACCTCTTTCTGATGTATACATCTTTAATGAAAATAAAAAGAAGTACACCTCAACTAACAATAATGGGTTTTTCGATTTAAATTTTTTTTCAGTAAAAGACACTTTAACTTTTAGCTTGATTGGATATGATGACAAAAAAATAAGTGTTGAAGAGATAATTTCTAATTCTAGTTTAATAGAAATGAGTGTCAATGAAAAAAAATTATCAGAAATTGTCCTTTCAGTTGCTAGAACTGCTGCACAATCAAAAAAAATCACTCAAAAGGTTAAGATTATTAATAAAAATTCAATAGTTAAAAATTCCCCAGCAACTGGAGCTGAGGTTTTATTATTAGCTCCCTCCGTTAGAGTTCAAAAATCTCAAGGGGGTGGTGGAAGTCCGGTTATTAGGGGGTTTGAGGCAAATCGGGTTCTTTTAGTAGTTGATGGAGTAAGAATGAATAATGGAATTTTTAGATCTGGGCATTTACAAAATGCCATAACGGTAGATCCCAATAGTCTTGAAAGAGTAGAAGTTATTTACGGTTCTTCATCTGTTGGTTATGGTTCGGATGCACTTGGAGGAGTAGTTCACTATTATACCAAAACTCCAAGAATCAACAATGCCCAGAAATTAACAAATTTCTTTTCATCAACATTTAATAGTTCAAGACAAAGTGTTGTTCATCATTTGAATAGTGAAGCAAGTTTTAACAAATCTGCTATTCTAACGAGTTTTACATTTTCAAAATTCGGAGATATTTTAATGGGAAAAAATAGACAGCATGGTTTTCAAAACTGGGGATTAGTTAATGAATACTCGTCTAATTCCAGTTCTTTGTATTTCGAATCTTCTTCTAAAAATAACAACCCCAATATCCAAAAAAATTCCGGATACAGTCAAGTAGATTTTTTACAAAAAATTGTTTTTACTTTACCCAAAGAAAAACAACTATTAATCAATCTTCAATTCTCAAATTCTTCAAATATTCCAAGATTTGACAAATTAAATGAAATGACAAAAAATAAGTTGAGATTTGCTGAATGGAACTATGGGCCACAAAAAAGATTATTAATTTCACCTCAACTAAAAATATTTCCTAATAAAAAATATCTTTACAAGGGTACTATTATAGCCGCTTATCAATGGGTTAAAGAATCTAGAATTCAAAGAAGATTTGAATCCTTAGAGAGAATCAATCAAAATGAAAACGTAAATATTTTTAGTTTAAATGCCGACTTCGAAATGCCAAAAACCAAGAAAATTAGTATTGTTTACGGTTTCGAATTTATTGCTAATAAAATAAAATCTAATGCCTTTAGAGAGAGATTAACAGTATTAGGAAATACAATCACGCAAACTCAGTTTTTAGGAAAATTTCCGTCCAGATATCCAAACAACGGAAGCTTTTATTTCGTCTCTGCTGGTTATTCAAACCTAAGATTAGATTTGAATTCAAAATCATCAGTTTCGTTGGGTGCTCGTTACACTTCAACTAAAATTAAAGCAAGTTGGGTTAATGAACAATTTTTAAAATCTAGAAATCTAGATCTAAAAACAAAAAATAGTGCACTCACCGGAAGTATTTCTTCTTCATACCGTCCTAATAAAAATGTAAAAATGAATATTCTTTTTTCTACTGGGTTTAGATCGCCAAACATAGATGACATTGGAAAAATTAGAGAAAACAGAGGAGTGCTCATTATTCCCAATCCGGAATTAAAACCCGAGTATGTGTATAATTTTGAAGGTGGATTATCTTTTTCTAATGATGATATTTTTTCAATTGAAGGACGTTTTTTTAACTCAAATATTAAAAATTATATAGGTAGAATTATTTCTCCCTTTTCTAATAATTTATCTGATAGTGGTATATGGTCTTTAATTACAGATAAAGAAAAACTGTCCACACAAATAAATCAAAATATTGGGGATGCACGAATTTATGGTGTTTCTATTGATGGAATGGCTAAGTTTTTTCCTAGTTTCACTATTATGGGAAATATTAATTTGACAGACAGTACTGTAAACAAACAGATAGGTCCGCTCCCTTCGATACTGCCTCTATATGGTAATGTTAGAATCAACTACAACAAGCAGAAATTTAATTTGACATTAAGTAACAATTTTAGCGGAAGAAAATTATCACAAGATTATAGTAGAGGTGGTGAAGATAAAATTGAAGAAACACCAATAATAAATAGTAAAAAGGGAAACATAATGTATTATGGTTCTCCCAAATGGTCAATTTACTCTATCACAGCTGCATTTGATCATAATGAAAAAGTAAGGACTTCGTTCTCTGTAGAAAACATATTTGATTTACATTACAAGGAATTTGCATCAGGCATCTCTGCACCTGGAAGATCAATTATTTTAAACCTTAATGTAAAGTTTTAATTAGTCAAAATAATTTATGGTTAAAATGCATAAAAAAATGCTTATTTTCGGACATTTAATATATGCCCTATGGCCTTCAAAGATTATAAACATCTTAAATTGAACACAATTGCTTCCGAAATTCTAACGTTTTGGGAGAAAGAAGAAATATTTGAAAAAAGTATACGTTCAAATGAGGATTCCACTCCATATGTCTTTTACGAGGGGCCTCCGTCAGCAAATGGTCTTCCAGGAGTCCACCATGTTATGGCAAGAACAATTAAAGATATATTTTGCAGATACAAAACACAAAAAGGGTTTAGGGTAGAAAGAAAAGCTGGATGGGATACTCATGGTTTACCTGTGGAACTAGGTGTTGAAAAAGAATTAGATATCACAAAAGAAGATATTGGGAAAAAAATCAGCATTAAAAAATATAACAACGCCTGTAAAGAAGCAGTTATGCGCTATACAGACGTATGGAACGAATTGACAAAAAAAATTGGTTTTTGGGTTGATATGGATAATCCATATATAACTTATAAAACTAAGTATATTGAAAGTGTTTGGTGGTTGCTAAAAGAAATTTACAAAAAAGGTTTAATTTACAAAGGTTATACAGTCCAACCCTATTCTCCGAAAGCTGGAACAGGTCTGAGTTCACATGAACTAAATCAACCGGGAACTTACAGAGATGTAAGCGACGTGTCAATAACTGCAATGTTTAAAGTTTTAAATAGTAGTCTTCCTAAAGAACTAAAAACAGATTCAGATTTATATTTTCTTGCTTGGACTACTACCCCCTGGACCCTGCCGTCTAATACTGCTTTGACAATTAGTAAAAAAATTAATTATGTTGTTATTGACACTTTTAATTTATACACCAAAAAACCTATAAGGGTTTTGTTAGCAAAAGATCTAATGAATAAGGTTTTTGACAATAAGTTTATTGAGATAAGTTCTCCTGAAGGCCTTTCATTGAAATCCATAGAAAGAAAGTTTCCTTTTCTAATTGTTAATGAAGTATTGGGAGATAAACTTATTGATATTAGATATGAGAAAATATGGGAAGATGCTCCTCATCCTTACGATAATCCTGAGAATGCATATCGGGTAATTTCTGGAGATTTTGTAACAACAGATGAAGGAACAGGAATAGTCCATACGGCACCAACCTTTGGAGCAGATGACGCTTTAGCTGCAAGTCAAGCTAGTCCTCCAGTTCCCCCATTACTTACGAAAGATAAAAATGGGCAGCTTGTTCCACTTGTAAACTTACAGGGCAAGTTTATTGATAATCTAAAAATAATTGGTGGTAAGTATGTTAAAAATGAATACTATAATGAGAATCAAAAGCCAGAAAAATCTGTAGATGTTGAAATATGCATACATCTTAAAGAAAAAAATAGAGCATTTAAAGTAGAAAAATATATTCACTCTTATCCAAATTGCTGGAGAACAGACAAACCTATTCTTTACTATCCTCTAGATTCTTGGTTTATAAGTGTGTCTAAAATTAGATCTGAATTAGTATCCTTAAACAAAGAGATAAATTGGATTCCCAAATCCACTGGGGAAAAAAGGTTTAGCAATTGGTTATCAAATGCAAATGACTGGAATTTGTCTAGAAGTAGATATTGGGGGATTCCATTGCCAATATGGAGAACAACTGATAAGAGCGAAACAAAAGTAATCGGATCAGTTAATGAGTTGAAAAGTGAAATTATTAGATCCGTTAATGATAAACATATGGAATTTAATCCATTGGAGGTCTTCGAGGCGGATAACATGGGGGAAGAAAATTACGATAAAGTTGATTTACATAAGGATACTGTGGATAATATAATTCTTTCAAGTAACGAAGGTAAACCAATGTACAGAGAAAAGGATTTAATTGATGTTTGGTTTGACTCTGGTGCTATGCCTTACGCTCAACTTCACTACCCTTTTGAAAATAAAGATTTAGTAGATAAGAAAAAAATGTTTCCTGCTGATTATATCGCAGAAGGTGTTGATCAAACAAGGGGTTGGTTTTACACCTTACATGTAATTTCAACTATTGTTTTTAACTCTGTCTCTTACAAAAATGTTATATCAAATGGATTGGTTTTAGATAAAAATGGTCAAAAAATGTCGAAAAGACTTGGAAATAGTATTGATCCTTTTGAAATAATTTCTAAATATGGTCCTGACGCCACTAGATGGTATATGATTTCAAATTCTAATCCATGGGACAATTTAAAGTTTGATATAGATGGAGTTGATGAAATATCAAGAAAGTTTTTTGGTACATTGTTTAATACATATTCTTTCTTTGTTATTTACGCAAACATTGATGAATTTGACGTCAATAAAAAAAATATTCCAATAACAAAAAGACCTGAAATAGATAGATGGATTATTTCAGAACTCAATCGCCTTATAAAGGAAGTAGACGAAGCATTTGACAAGTATGATGCTACTAAAGCGGCTAGGAATATATCAACTTTTGTAATTGATTTACTTAGCAACTGGTATGTAAGGTTGTCAAGAAGAAGATTTTGGAAGGGAGCATTAAGTGATGATAAACTAGCCGCATTTAATACCCTTTTCGAATGCCTCGATAAAGTTTGTAGATTAATGGCTCCATTGGCACCTTTTTTTGCAGATAGACTTTTTTTAGATCTTAACAAAGAAAATCGTTCTGAAGTAAAAGATTCCGTGCATTTAACAATATTCCCATCAAGTAATACGCAGCATAGAGACATTGACCTTGAAAAGAAGATGGATTTTGCTAGAGATATATCCTCATTGGCTTTGTCTATAAGGAAAAGAAATCAGATTAAAGTAAGACAGCCTTTAAACAAATTAATTATTCCTGTAAAAAATATTTTAGAAAAAAAATCTATAGAAAGTGTTTCAGAGTTGATTTGTGCAGAGATAAATGTTAAGAAAATTGAAATTATTGATGATTCGTCAGGAATTATCGTAAAATACGTTAAACCAAATTTAAAAATTCTAGGCCCTAAATATGGTAGTAAAATAAACGAGTTGAAAAATAAATTGGAGGCGCTTCAGAAAAATCAAATCGACTCATTAGAAAAGGGGGAGAGAATCTCAATACATATATCAGATGAGAAAATCAACATTTCTCCTTCTGAGGTATTAATAGAATATAAAGATATCGAAGGTTGGATTGTTGCAAATAATGATAAAATTACTGTTGCTCTTGATACAAGAGTAAACCAAACTCTTTTTAATGAAGGGCTGGCTAGAGAGTTTATAAATAGACTTCAAAATTTAAGAAAACAGTCAGGATTTGAGGTGACTGACAAAATTATTTTATATTTGACCCCTGACAAGACCTTGGAGAAGGTGTTTGTTAATCATTTAGATTACATTAAAAATGAAGTTTTAGCTAAAGAAATAGTTATTAAAAAGGAATTGAAAAAAGGAGAAAATATTGTATTTGACCAAATAAAAACATTTGTTGAACTTTATAAAATTAGTCCATAATGAGTGAAATAATTAAAAATAAATATAGTGACAAAGAACTAAATCAATTTAAAGTTTTAATTGAAGAAAAAATCGAGAAAGCGAAAAAAGATCTTGAATTGTTAAGAAGCACCTACATGAACGATGGTAACAATGGAACCGATGATACTTCTCCAACTTTCAAAGCTTTTGAAGAAGGTTCAGAAACGATGTCCAAAGAAGCAAATACACAACTAGCTTTAAGACAAGAAAAGTTTATTCGCGATCTTAAAAGCGCGTTAATTAGAATAGAAAATAAAACTTATGGAATATGCAGGGTTACTGGAAAACTTATAAAAAAAGAGAGATTAACCCTGGTCCCACACGCTACCTTAAGCATAGAAGCCAAAAACATGCAAAAGTAATTTGTTTTACTTTTCTAGTTTTGTTTAACCTTAAATTATACTCTCAAAACATAAATATAAAAAAATGGAACTCAAATGATTTTGATTTCGTTTTTTTAAAGCTAGATTTCACCAGTAATGTAACAATTAATGAGTCAATGTCTAATGAAATTTATGTTAAGTATAAGCAAGAGGGAGAATTCAAAGAAAACGTTTTATTAAGAACAACTATTGACAATAGGCAGTTGAAAATTCAAGAAATAGTTTCTCCAACGTTAAAAACATATAACGACAAACTTAGTGTCCATAAGACAGTTGCTAATACAATTGAAGTTACAGTTCCAATAAACTTTAGGACCATTATAAATACAAGCTCTTGTAGTATGAATATAATGTCTTCTTTTTCAGACATAAACATCAAAATAGATGAGGGTAATGTAAATTTAAATCAAAAAAAAATTAAAGGAGAAATAAAATCAATTTCGGCTGATGTTTTTTGTGTAAACCCATTGAGTAAATTACTAGTTAGTTCTAAAGCTGGTGTTGTATCTGGGTTATATAATAGCTCCGTTATGCCTAATCTAGTAATTCAAACTATCAGAGGAAATGTTAGCAAGGAATGTTTTATAAATTAATTATTTTTAGACATGCGTTTAAATTTTTCCTTCCCAAAAATTAATCTCAAAAGAGGCCTTTATATAATATTCGCTGTGATATTATTAGATCAATTTTCTAAAATTTATATAAAACTGCATTTCCCTTTAACACTTTATGGTGATGATGCCATACTTGATTATGGATTTTTCAAGCTCCTATTTATTGAAAATAAGGGGATGGCGTGGGGAACGAAACTAAGCGATTTCATTCCTTTTCTAGATGATGAGATATCAAAATTATTATTATCAATAATAAGGATAGTTGCAATCTTTTTTCTTGGTTACTGGATAAAAAAATCTTTTCAGGAGAAAACTTCAAATTCTTTTTTATTGTCATTATGCCTTATCTTCGCTGGAGCCGTTGGTAATTTATTAGATTCCATTTTTTATGGAGCTATCTTTTCACATAGCTATGGGCAAGTGGCAACATTTCTTCCTGATAAGGGCTATGCTCCATTTTTTTTTGGTCATGTTGTTGACATGCTACAATTTCCAATTTTCACTTGGATATGGCCAAAATGGATTCCATTTGTTGGAGGGGAACCGTATACTTTTTTTGAATACGTTTTTAATCTTGCTGACTCATCAATCAGTTTAGGAATAGCAATTATAATCTTTTTTAATAGGAAATTTTTAACTAATTAAAATTGTAAATTTTTTTTGGAGTCACGCAAAGATTAAGCTTGATATCTAAAGGAGAGGTCAGTATTTTTTTTTCTGGGGTGAAAAATGATAACCCTATTTTTAAGCATTCATCGCCACATTTAGCCAAAAATTTGTCATAATATCCCTTGCCATAACCAACCCTGTTCCCATAACAATCATATGCGAGTAAAGGAACAAAAACAACTTGGATTTTTTTTGGTTTTACTTTGATACCATTTATTGGTTCTAATACACCCCATTGATTTAATTTAAGTTTGGTCGTGTCGTTTAACAAATAATGAGTCAACTTGGAATTTGAAATAACTTTAGGAATAATAATATTTTTATCCCTCCCTTGGAGAACAGAAATAATGTAATTTGTATTAATTTCTTTCAATTTATTCACTCCCATGAATATATGGAAGTTGTCGAAACCCCACATAGGTATTGTGAGAATTTGATTTGCTATTTTAATACTTAACTCCTCAATTTTTACAGAGTTCAGTTCAGCTCTTTTTTTCTTATATAATAATCTTAAAGTTTTTTTATCCAATGTTTAATATATCTCAACAAAGAAAAGAATTAATTTTGTTTACTTGTAGATCATGTATAAAGATAAAACTATATCCATTCAGCTTGATACTCTCCCTGAAAACCCAGGAGTTTATCAATTTTACAATGAAAAAAGTGAAATTTTATATATAGGCAAAGCTAAAAATCTAAAAAAAAGGGTCAAATCCTATTTTACTAAAAATCATGATAACAATAGAACTCGGTTATTAGTAAAAAAAATTTTTTTAGTAAAACATATTATTGTAGAAACTGAGACTGATGCTCTTTTATTGGAAAATAGTTTAATTAAAGAATATAAACCAAGATATAATGTATTATTAAAGGATGATAAAACATATCCCTGGATATGTCTACAAAAACTTCCCCCTAAAATATTTTATACAAGGGATAATAAAATTAAAAATGCAGAATATTTTGGTCCATACACGAGTGTGAAACATTTGAAAATACTTTTAGCTTTAATAAAAGAAATTTATCCTTTCTTAAATCATGAACTTAACCACTTACTTAAGATTAGGAGTAAAAAACAATCAATTAAATTGTTTGATAAAAACAAAGACTCTATAAAAGAGCTTATTAAAGGGAACCTTAAATTTTGTTTAAATCATTTAAAAAAAGAAATGGTTAGTCTGTCAAGTGAAGAAAAATATGAAGAAGCTCAACTTTTAAAAGATAAAATTATATCTCTAGAAAAATATCAGTCAAAGTCAACAATTGTAAATCCAAAAATTAATAATGTTGATGTGTTCTCAATTGTCGATGGCGAATCTCACGCTTACGTAAATTTCCTTCAAATTGCTTATGGTTCTATCATTAGGTCTCACTCTGTAGAAATTAAAAAAAAGTTAAATGAAAATAAAAAAAATCTTTTATCTCTAGCTATAATTGAAATGAGAAACCTTTTTAGTTTGAAGACAAATCAAGTTTACCTGCCTTTTAAAATTAATCTAGGTGAAAAAATTAAGGTTCATGTTCCGAAATTAGGAGAGAAGAAAAAACTACTTGAACTTTCTCTTAGAAATGCAAAATTTTATAGGATTGAAAAAATCAATCAAATGAAAGTTATAGATCCTGAAAAACATAAAAATAGAATATTGGAGCAAATGAAATTGGACCTTCGACTTAACAATAAACCTGAACACATTGAATGTTTTGATAATTCAAATTTGCATGGGACAAATCCAGTTGCAGCTTGTGTTGTTTTTAAAAATGGGAACCCATCAAAAAACGAATACAGACTTTATAATATCAAAGATGTAAAGGGAATTGATGATTTCGCTTCAATGAAAGAAGTCGTATTTAGAAGATATAAAAGATTAATTAATCAAGGACAAAACTTGCCTCAACTTATTGTTGTAGATGGAGGTAAAGGTCAACTTTCATCAGC
>MDSV01193463.1_pt1 | contig 15803 bp, 17 predicted proteins | sample 810851 | NCBI WGS metagenome assembly MDSV01 (sample SAMN05326640, study PRJNA326480) | marine metagenome | isolation source: seawater | place: Atlantic Ocean: North East | collected 2012
GATTTTATAGTACAGTTTCATAGGCTATTATAATTACTATAATAATTCAATTTTTTAAATGATATATACACATAATATAAATCCAATACTAGTTTCTATAGGACCTATAGATTTATATTGGTATGGAGTTATGTATGCAATTTCATTCCTTCTTATAGATTATATGATGAAGAGAGAGGTTACTATCAATCGAGATTTTAATTTTAATATTAAGATGATTGATCACTTAATAATGATTTCAATAATATCTGTGATTATTGGTGGACGTCTTGGTTATATTCTTTTTTATAATCTTGAATATTATAGCTTGAATCCTTTAAAAGTTTTTTTTATCTGGGAAGGCGGAATGTCTTTCCATGGAGCTCTCCTAGGCATTTATGTTGGATTAGTTCTTGTGAGTATGAGTTATAAAATTAAATTATTTAAATTGTCTGATTTTTTAGTTATTTTTATACCAATAGGACTATTCCTCGGCAGAATTGGTAATTTTATTAACTCAGAATTATATGGATCGCCTACTCATATTAATTGGGGGGTAATTTTTCCTAGAGTGGATTTAATACCTAGACACCCCTCAATGCTGTATGAATCTTTTTTTGAGGGCATTATATTATTTCTAATATTATTATATGTTAAAAATAATAAACCTAATACTGGCATACTGACTTCCATGTTTCTAATATTTTATTCTTTATTTAGGTTTTCTGTAGAATTTGTCAGAGTTCCTGACATGCAGCTCGGGTATTTGTATTCCGATTGGTTAACTATGGGTATGATTTTATGCATGCCTATGTTTTTTATTGGAATCTTAATATATTATTATTCAAAAAAAGGTAGAATATAGTATGAGACAATATCATGATTTACTCAAAACTGTATTAGTCGATGGAAATATTAAATCTGATAGAACAGGCACAGGCACTATCTCATTATTTGGTTATCAAATGAGATTTAATTTGTCCGAAGGTTTTCCTTTATTGACTACAAAAAAAATACATTTTAAATCTGTTGTGCATGAACTCTTGTGGTTCTTAAAAGGAAGTACAAACATTAGTTATCTGAAAAAAAATAAAATAAGAATTTGGGATGAATGGGCTGATAAAGATGGCGAATTAGGTCCTATTTATGGCAATCAGTGGCGATCATGGGGAACTTCTGATGGTAATCAAATTGATCAAATTGATTTATTAATTAAAAATATTAAAAACAACCCCAACTCAAGAAGACATGTTGTATCAGCCTGGAATGTTGGTGATTTAGATAAAATGAAGTTACCCCCATGTCATATATTATTCCAGTTTTATGTCCATGATAATAAATTATCATGTCAGCTTTATCAGAGGAGCGCAGATATATTTCTTGGTGTGCCATTTAATATTGCATCTTATTCGCTTCTAACTATGATGATAGCTGATCAAGTTGGACTAAAGTATGGCGATTTTATTCATACATTAGGTGATGCACATATATACTTAAATCATAAGGAACAGGCTAAACTTCAGCTAAGCAGAAGTATAAAGAAGTTGCCGACTGTGAAAATAAATAATGATATTAGTTCCATTTTTGATTATCAATATAAAGATTTTACTTTAAATGACTACAATCCAGATGCTCATATAAAGGCATCCGTATCTATATGAAACCATTAATATCTATTATTGTAGCAATGGATAAAAATAATTTGATAGGTAAAAATAATCAAATACCATGGCATATACCTAGTGAATTAAAAAGATTTAGACATCTGACAATGGGGAAACCAATTGTAATGGGCAGAAAGACCCATGAGTCTATCGGCAGGATACTAGATGGCAGAGACAATATAGTTTTAACATCCAATACAAAATATTCTAAAAAAGGCATAGCTGTTTATAACGACTTAGATAAAGTATTTTATGACTTTTCATCTCATGAAGAAATTATTGTAATTGGTGGTTCAGAAATCTATCGATTAGCTTTCCCTTTCGCTAAAAAATTATACATAACATATGTTGAAGGATTTTTTTCTGGTGATACCTGGTTCCCAGAATTTAGTTTAGATGATTGGCATATAATCTCTAATGAAAATCTAAAATGCCCAAAAAGTAATACTAAATATTCAACGAAAACTTATTGTAGAACTAGTGAATAACTCTCGGTATTGTTAAGACAAATTCAGGAATTTCAGCATCGAAGTAATTCTCAGCATCATTTATCATTTGATACGTACCTTTCATTGTGCCAAGAGATGTTTCCAATACTGTTCCACTAGTGTATTGATACTCATCACCAGGATTCATATATGGTTGATCTCCAACAACCCCCTCTCCTTTAACGTTTTGAACTTTACCATTAGAATCCTCAATTACCCAGTGTCTTGAGAGAAGCTTAGCTCCAACATTACCATTATTTACTATCGATACTGTATAAAGGAAGTAAAATTTATTATTTTTTGGGTCTGATTCTTGCTGTAAATAGCTCGTATTAATAGAGATTGAAATATTGTTATCTTCTTTTGACATTTTCTAACTCCAGAGTTTTAACCATAACTGTTTCTATTGGTGATTTGCTGTTAATATAACAGTATATTTAATTTTAGACATTTTAATTAAAATTTGAAAGTAAAAATATGAATATTGATGATTTAAATATATACAAAAAATTTGTCAGCAAATATACAGCTAATAAGAAAAAGGCGCTTGATGGCTTAAATATTATGAAAAATATATTGGCCACTGAGTCACGAGAAACCTCTCAAATGTTAGAGGTTTACAGAAGATATATGGCTGGAGAGAAGCTTGACCAAAACACTATAGATAAGGCAAACAGTCAATTTGCAGATTTACTTAAGAATGCTGGTTTACTTGGAGTATTTGCTCTTCCAGGTGGTTTAGTAGCTATATCTTTCCTCGTAAAACTTGGCAACAAGTTTGGAATAGATATCTTGCCTAAAAGTTTTAGAGACTAATTAAATATTGCCGCCTTTTTTCTGTATTCTAAGTCCAAGTATAAGAGACGGCATTAAGAATATTATAAATAAACTTACAAATTGGTAGAATACGTTCAAGTTCAGGACATTCAACAGACCTGCTGCTATCAGATTTATCCATATATAAAAATATATTAGGAATTTATCAGGGTTTTGAACCCAAGTCATGTGTTGTAACATAAGGGTAGTAGGTAATTTCCCATGCAAGCCATAAAGTATAAGGATTATTAACAATGATATAACCGTGCTTATTACAATAGACATAGCCAGTATGCTAGGTATACCTATCATCATTAGTAAGTTGTTTACTACTGATAAATAGTCTTCTGCCCATAGCCATACAAGTAATGTAGATAAGACACCATAGGTAAATGCTCTTACGCCTTCCGGACTAATTGACTTCCAAGGATCACCCATAATATTATCTCCTCATATTATTATCTTTGTATTATAATTCAATTTTACTACTATGGATAATCATTAATCGTATATTATGTCGAATGTTTATATAATAAGCGCTCCCTCTGGGGCTGGTAAAACGAGCCTGGTTAAAGGAGTTTGCAGTTTATTGCCATTTGTTAAACCTGCTGTCTCTTATACCACAAGGAAAATAAGGGAATCTGAAGAAAATGGGAAAGATTATTACTTTATTAGTAAAAAGGAATTTGAGGATAAGATCAAAAGTAATGAGTTTCTTGAATATCAGGATGTATATGGGCATATGTACGGCTCAACACTAGAATCAGTTAGAAGTATTACCTCGGTTGGCTCAGATGTCATTTTGGAGATAGACTATAAAGGCATGTTGGCCGTTAAAAAAGTTTTATCACAAGCAATATCTATATACATAAGTCCTCCTAGCATTGAGGCATTGAAAGATAGGCTCTTAAGTAGAGGTGAAGACGACGAAAATGTAATTAATAAAAGAATGGCTTCATCCAGAAAAGAGATGAATTATGCACAATATGCTGATTATATATTAGTTAATGATGATTTTAATGAAGCACTGATTATATTAAAAAGCATCATCATGTTTAATCGTATGAGCCATGTAAACATAGCTGATTGGGCTAAAAAAATGATTAACATTAACAACCGCATTGTTTAAAAAGATTAATCTGATACAATAACTCCATTAATATAAGGTGAAAAATGGCTAGAATTACTATCGAAGATTGTTTAAAAGTAATGGATAATGCATTTGATATCTGCGCTTTAGCAGGTCGAAGAGCAAAAGACTTGGCAGCTGGGGCTGAGCCACTTATAGATTCAAATGATAAACCCACGGTAATAGCCTTAAGAGAAATCTCCGCAGGTAAGGTCACTATGGATTATTATGAGATTAGCAATAAAGAAAAAATTGAAAGCCAGCTTTTTGGTGATGGAATCTCTGAGGAAGAAGTCATTAATGAGTTATCTCAAAAACTAGAAGAAATACCAACGACTGAAAATTTAGTGACTAACAATATTGTCGAAGATAATAGTCAAGATGTCAGTGATATCGTCGAGCCTTCAGAAAATGCTAGCGAGATCACAGAATCGATAGATATTGTAAAACCAGAATAATTAACACCATTATCGTTAATGGAAAAAAAAAGTATAACAAAGAATTCTTACGAATTTGACATATCAAGTAAAAAATATTTAGATTTTAAAAAAAAATTAAATAAATATTTAAATCCATATCAAGTAAAAAAAATTGAAAAATCTTTTAATTTAGCTTGCGAAGCTCATAAAGGCCAAGTAAGAAAATCAGGAGAGGCATACATTCATCATCCACTTTCCGCGGCTTCTATACTTGCAGATTTTCAATTAGATCATGAGTCTATTATGGCAGCCATCTTACATGATGTAATAGAAGATACTGAAATAGAAAAAGAAAACCTTAAAAAAAATTTTGGCGTTAAGGTTGCCGAATTAGTTGATGGTGTGAGCAAACTAGACAAACTATCTTTCTCTACTACAGAAGAAGCTGATGCAGCGAACCTCAGGAAGATGATACTAGCTATGAGTCAGGATATTAGAGTTATTCTGATAAAACTTGCAGATAGGAAGCATAATTTAGAAACAATTAGTGCCTTAGACAATCAAAAAAGAAAAAAAATTGGAAAAGAAACATTAGAAATATTTGCCCCTATTGCATTACGCTTAGGGATACACTCTCTAAATAAAGAACTAGAAGATTTAGCATTTCAGACTGTCTATCCTTTAAGGTTTGCAACTCTTGAGAAGAGTATTCAAAAATCTAGAGGCAATAGAAAAGAAATAATGGAGAAGATAAAAGAGCTTATCGAAAAAAAACTAAAGGATGATGGTTTGAGCACAACTGTTGTTGCAAGAGAAAAACATGTATATGGATTATATAAGAAAATGAAACTAAAAGAATTTAAGTTTTCACAAATAAATGATTTATTTGGAGTTCGCGTAATATCTAATTCCGTAGATGATTGTTATAGATCGTTAGGGGTCATTCATAATCTATATACGCCGGTGCCAGGTAGATTTAAAGATTATATTGCTATTCCAAAGTCAAATGGATATCAGTCATTACATACATCAATAATCGGCCCGCATTTTTTGCCTATAGAAATTCAAATTAGAACTAAAGACATGAACATCCTGGCGGAGTCAGGAATAGCATCACATTGGTTTTATAAATCTAAAAATATTCCATCATTAAAGAACTATACTAAAGAGCAACAGTGGATAACTAACTTATTAAGTATTCAAAAAGATTCAGGGAATCCTAAAGAATATTTAAAAAGCATTAAAGCAGATTTACATCCCGGTAAAGTTTATGTTTTCACTCCTAAAGGCAACATTCTTGATTTACCAAAAAGGTCAACAATTATAGATTATGCTTATGCAGTTCATACAGATTTAGGGAACAATTATTCTTCAGCAAAAGTTGATGATATACCGGTCTCTCCCAGCACGGTCTTAAAAAATGGACAAAGAATTGAAATATCAATTGATAAAAAATTTAAACCAGACCCAAGCTGGCTAAATTTTGTTGTTACTGAAAAGGCTAGACACTCGATTAGAGCTTCTTTGAAATCTATTAAAATCAATGATGCCATAGAGCTAGGCAAAAAACTATTAAAGTATTCTTTAAAAGATTATGATATTGGCTTAGATGATATACCTAAAAAAACTCTAAGTATTGTTTTAGAAGAATATTCTTGTAAATCTATAAACGATCTTTATGCAGAAATTGGGTTAGGGAATAGTATAGCTAAACTAATTGCAATGAGAATTGCTCCCACTGAAATGCCAGCAAGGAATTCTAGTCCATCTAATCATGACATTCAGATTAGAGGCACTGAAGGTTTGGTAGTTTCTTATGCTAAATGTTGTTACCCAATACCAGGTGACCCAATACTTGGTCACATTAGCCAAGAAAAAGGTATTGTCGTACATAGACAAAAGTGTCGAAGCATCAGCCATACAAGAAAATCTAGTGATGAAACCTTAGATTTATCATGGGATGAAAATGTTAGCGATACTTTTAGCGCATCTATTAAAGTTGAGGTAGAGAATGTTAGGGGTGTTTTAGCTATGATTTCAGCTCAAATTGCGCAAAATGACTCTAATATAGAAAGTGTAACATATCACGATACAAAACAGACTGGGCATAATATAATGGTATTTGTAATATCGATAAATGGTGTTAAAGAATTGAGTAAATTAATTAGTAAATTAAAGAAGAATACTAATATTCTCAATGTAGAGAGGAAAAAAAGTTAAAAATGAATGATAAAGTAAATTTTGGATCTAGAAAGATTAATAAAGAAGAAAAACCACAGTTAGTCTCTAAAATATTTAGTTCGGTATCAAATAAATATGATCTTATGAATGATGCTATGTCATTTGGATTACATAGATTATGGAAAGAAAGAATGTATCTTGTTTCAAAACTTAAAGATAATGAGATAGTGCTTGATATAGCAACTGGAACTGGAGACATAGCTTTAAAATTTCTAAATAAGAGAAAAAATCTTAAGATTACTTGTCTCGATGAAAATCCTGAAATGATACAGTTATGTAAAGATAGATTATTAGATAATGGATATTTTGAAGATATTCAATTTACTCAGAATGCGATGGAGGATGCTAATTTAAAAAATAATTATTTTTCTTTAGCTACGCTTGCTTTTGGTTTTAGGAATTTTACTGACCATAACAAAGCATTAAAGAATATTTATGAATCTATAGCACCAGGTGGACGTTTGGTTATTATGGAATTTAGTACACCAGAAAATCATATTTTAAAAAATATATTCGAGAAATATACTCACTTAGTGATACCTCAGATCGGGAAAATCCTTGCAGATGATCATGATAGTTATAAATATTTGGCTGAGTCTATATCATCATTCTACACCCCATCTCAGGTTAACGAGATGTTGGAAAAAACTGGTTTTGAAAATGTTCGGCATGAGTTCATGCCTGGTAATATTGTTACTATACACATAGGTTATAAATGTTAAAAAAACAATCACCCTCCATCGAATACTTAAATAAAATATTACAAAGTGATATATTCAATAAATCTATCCCGGACAAATTCTTATCAGAAATAAATAATAAAAAAATAAAAATTAATTTAAAAGATATTGAGCTTTCGATAGTTATACATATAAAAAATAATCATCTCATTATACTAGATGAGAAGAGTATTTTTGATGTTGAGATAATTGCTACGCCAGTAACATTGGTGCTTTTCATTCTCTCAAGGGGTTCTGACAAATTTTCTAGTAAAATTACCATTAATGGCGATATCGATACAGCAAATAAATTTAATAAATTTTTGAGTAGTTCAAGCAAAATAAAAGAGATCATAGTACATATAATCGGAGAAGATAAAACAAGTTTCCTCGAAGACAAAATAAATACTTTCTCATCGTCATTTAGAGATTTATTTAGATCATCAAGTAATGACATAATTGATTTATTAATTGATGATTTAAGTATTCTTCCGTCCAGATCTGAGATTGATAATTATTTAGATGAAGTAGATAGCTTGAAAAGCAGAACAGATCAATTATATAAAAAGCATAAAAATGTTAAATAATATTCTAAGAATAATACAGATTGCTCGTCTATTTATAAAGTATGATGTTGATAAAATGTTAGTGAATTGCGGGAGTGGTAAATGTAAATTCTATTTCTATATGCTTCCTTGGAATTGGTTTAGAAAGAGACGTATAGAAGATATCCCGAATAAAATAAGGATGATGTTTGAGGAATTAGGCCCGATTTTTGTAAAATTAGGACAGGTTATATCTACAAGGAAAGATTTATTGTCTGATGATATAGCTTATGAATTATCTAAGCTACAAGACAATGTGAAACCTTTTTCAAAAGATATATCAATGCAAATAATAGAAAATGAATTAGGAGATAAAATATCAAACATCTTCAACAACTTTTCTGTCGAACCTTTAGCATCTGCGTCTATAGCACAGGTTCATGCAGCTCAACTAAAAAATGGTGATGATGTAATTGTAAAAGTAGTTAGACCTGAAATAAAACAAGCCATTAAGAAAGATTTATTACTGATGAAGAGGATTGCAGAGTTTTTAACATCTCTCTCAGATGATTTTAAGCGCATGCATTTAATTGAAGTTGTCAATGACTATGAGCTACTTGTCTATGATGAAACGGATCTCATTAAAGAATCAACGAATGCAAAAAAAATTAAGGATAACTTCAAAAATTCGAAATTAATTTATATACCTGAAATATATTGGGATCATGTGACTAAAAACATCCTAGTTATGGAAAGAACTTATGCTACTCCAATAAACGATAAAGCAGAATTATTAAGGCAAGGCGTGGATTTTGAAAAGTTAGCTACTAATGCAGTTGAAAGCTTTTTTATTCAAGTATTTGAGCATAATTTCTTCCATGCAGATATGCATCCGGGAAATATTTTTATTAATAAAATTGACAATGATGTTCAGTTTGTTCTAGTTGATTTTGGAATCATGGGATCACTAAGTAATTTTGATAAAAGATATTTGGCTGAGAATTTTGTAGCTTTCTTTAATAGAGATTATGGAAAAGTAGCAAGATTACACGTTGAGTGTGAATGGGTTCCTAAAGACACCAATATTGCTTTACTAGAGAAAGCAATAAGAGACAACTGTGAATCCATGTTAGATAAATCAATTAAAGATGTATCATTAAGTGATATTATCTTAGGTTTATTTGATACAGCCAGGAAATTTAAATTAGAGGTACAACCTCAGCTAATACTTATGCAGAAAGCCTTATTATATACCGAGGGATTAGGCAGAGAATTTCATCCAGAGTTAGATTTATGGAAGACATCTAAGCCTATTTTAGAAAAATGGATGAAAAAACAAAAAGGATTTTCAGCAGCACTAAAGAATCTAACTAATAGTTATTCGGATACTGTTGACCTTCTTCCTGAATTACCTGGAGCCCTAAGGAAAGTTATCAATCTACTTAACAATGATCAACTCAATTTGGATAGAAATCTAAAAAAGCTAGATCATATAGAAAATTCTATATTCAAAAGTACTAGAAGAAATTATTGGATGACAGCAATCTTAATATTTACTTTATTTGCAATTGTTGTTGCATATGCAATTCACCATAACATACATTACCAATCAATTTACTGGTATATATTAATATTATCTATACTAATAATTGTTATGAGGCCTAGAAAAAAATAATGGATGAAGACAATATCTTTCAGGATCTTAATGAGCAACAAGTTGCAGCGGTAAAATGCAGTATAGGAAATAAACTAATTCTGGCTGGTGCTGGTAGTGGTAAAACTAGAGTTTTAACATGCAGAGTTGCTGAGCTAATAAATAAATATGAAGTGAGGCCTAGCAATATACTTGCGCTAACATTCACAAATAAAGCTTCAAATGAGATGAAACAGAGGCTTGAAAAGCTCCTTAGAATCTCATCACAAGGTCTATGGTTTGGAACATTTCATGGTATATGTCGTAGATTGTTAAAAATACATTGGAGAGAAGCAGGTATTAATGAGCATTTTTCAATACTAGACTCTCAAGATCAACTAAGAATAATTAAAAGAATTATAAAATCTAAAAATTTAGATGAAAACTTATATGATCCGAAAGCACTTCAGTCATTTATAAATACTCAAAAGGATAAAGGAAAGAGGTACGGGAATGTATCAGATGATGACGATAAGTATAGAGATATTTATAAGGAATATGATGATGCATGCAGGCAAACTAATTCAGTAGATTTTGCTGACTTAATATTGTTGACATATGAAATGTTAAGAAAAAATTCTCAAGTATTAGAATATTACAATAAAAGATTCAGGAATATCATGGTTGATGAATTCCAGGATACAAATACTTTGCAGTTCAATTTACTAAAATTACTCAATGGATCAAATGGCTCCTTATATGCAGTAGGAGATGATGATCAATCAATATATGGTTGGAGAGGAGCAAGAAGTAAGAATATACAGTTCTTTGAGGATGAGTTTGAAAATGTAGAAATTTTTAAATTAGAACAAAACTATAGATCGACAAATGAAATCCTATCTGTTGCTAATAGCTTAATATCTAAAAATAAAGAAAGACTAGGAAAAAATCTTTGGACTGAGTCTGAGAAAGGTAATCCTGTATATTTATATGAAGCTTATAATGGAGATGATGAATCTAACTTTATTGTTGAAAAAATTCAAGAACATTTATCTAATGGTGGCAAAAGATCAGATATTGCCCTATTATATAGATCAAATTTCCTATCTCGTAGACTAGAGGAAGAATTAAATTCTAAAAGCATACCTTACAAGATATTTGGAGGATTTAGATTTTTTGAAAGGGCTGAAGTTAAAGATGTCATTGCTTATTTAAGATTATCAGTTAACACTTCAGATGATTCAGCTTTTGAAAGAACAGTGAATAATCCACCCAGAGGACTAGGGGAAAAAACTATTCAAATAATTAGAAATTATGCTAAAGAACAATCTCTATCTATGTGGGAAACAATAAATCAACTAGATAAAACTGCCATTACTGGGTCTAGAGCAATCAACGCATTAAATGATTATATAAATATTATTAATGAGCTAACTAAAAACATTAGTATATTAGATCTAAAAAGTTTAATAGAAAAAACTATTACTTTATCTACTTTAACTAAATATTATGAATCTAAAAAAAATGAAGAGGCACTTTCAAAACAAGAAAATTTAGAAGAGTTGTTATCTACAGCTGAAAGATTTTATCAAAATAATATTGATAGCGAAGACATACTATCTGAATTTCTTGATAATGCAGCTCTAGAAGCTGGAGAATTTCAGTCAAAAACTCATGAGGACCCAGTCCAACTAATGACTATTCATTCAGCTAAAGGACTAGAATTTCCTATTGTCTTTCTGACTGGTATGGATGAAGGCATATTTCCCAATGAAAATAGAAATCTTAATAAAGGTTTCTTGGAGGAGGAACGAAGACTTTGTTATGTTGCAATTACTAGGGCTATGCAAACACTATATATTACTCATACTAATATGAGATACATGCATGGTAATAATAATTTCCTAATACCATCTAGATTTATAAGTGAAATAGAAGATGGTTTACTGGAACCTATTAAAACAAAGAATGCTAGTCAGATTACATCTTATGATAATCCTAAAAAAGGTAGATATCATTTTGATGACGACTATTCTCAAGATACTAATTTTGATAATTTTTCACAGGAAGATAGTTCTGTTTATATAAAAATTGGACAAAGAGTTCATCATATGAAGTTTGGGATTGGTGTTATACTTAGTTATACTGGCAAAGGAGATAGTTTAAAGCTTCAAATTAATTTTGAAAGCTATGGTAAGAAATGGCTCGTTATGTCCTATGCTCAGCTTGATTTTAACGTTTAAAATATTTTGATATGAAGAGAAGAAAGTTTTTGGAATCAATTGGTGGGTCTTTAGCTTTAAGCACCTTGTTATTGTCTTCTGCAAATGGCGCTAATCAAAAAACTAAGTATAAATGGAAAATGGTTACATCATGGCCTAAAAACTTTCCTGGATTAGGCGTCGGAGCAGAAAACTTAGCAAAACTAATTAATAGACTATCAAATAATCGTATTAAAGTTAAAGTTTTTGGCTCTAATGAGCTAATACCTCCACTAGAGGTATTTGATTTTGTGTCAAATGGTGGTGCTGAATTAGGCCACTCAGGTGCTTACTATTGGAAAGGGAAAAGTGCTGCTTGTCAATTTTTCTCCTCCGTGCCATTTGGCATGAACTCTCAGGAAATGAATGCATGGCTTTATTATGGAGGAGGTATTGAGTTATGGGAAAAACTATATAATAAATTCAATCTAGTGCCGAGACCAGCAGGGAATACAGGTGTTCAAATGGGTGGATGGTTTAATAAAGAAATTAAATCAGTAGATGATTTAAAGGGTTTAAAAATGAGAATACCTGGCTTGGGTGGCGAAGTTCTTTCTCGAGCTGGTGGCGTCCCAGTAACACTTGCCGGATCGGAAATCTTTACAGCTTTACAAACTGGTGTCATAGATGCAACCGAATGGGTTGGTCCATATAATGACCGTGCATTTGGATTACATAAAGCGGCTAAATATTATTATTATCCTGGATGGCATGAGCCTGGCCCAACTATAGAGTGTATTATTAATAAAAATACATATTATGGGCTTCCCAAGGATTTGCGGTTAATTGTTGATATAGCTTGCAAGGCAACAAATATTGATATGCTCAGCGATTATACAGCTAAGAATAATTTAGCGTTACAGTTTTTACAATCTAAAAATATTCAAATTCTAAAATTTCCTGATGAGGTGCTTCTTAAATTAAAAAGTATTTCTAAAGACATTTTAAAAGGTATAAGTAAAACTGATGCTATTACACAGGAGGTATATGATTCTTATATGAAATTTAATAAGGATGTTTCTCCATGGACAGACATTTCTGATAAAGCTTATCTAAATATTAAATAATTCTTGGAATTGTTGTTGCAATTTCTGGTATTAAAAATACTATAATTATCGCAACAATCTGAATTATCACAAAAGGCACTACACCTTTATATATCTCTTGAGTTGATACCTCTTTTGGCGCAACTCCTCTGAGATAAAATAATGAAAAACCAAATGGAGGTGTTAAGAAAGAGGTTTGCAACACCATAGCTATCATAATTGCCACCCATACTGGATCAAAGCCATATGTAAATAAAACCGGGCCAAATAGTGGTATTATTATAAATATGATTTCTATGAAATCTAGAATAAAACCCAATAGAAACATTATGCCTAAAGTTATTATTAAAGATAGATATTTATTTTCTGGCCCATAGTATAATAAACTATGTATTAACTCCTCTCCTTCCAGACCTCTAAAAACTAAAGAAAAAAAGGTAGCTCCAACAAGTATCAAAAATACCATACTAGTTAACTTTATTGATTCTAAAGATATAATTTTAAGAGTTGTTATTTGAAGTTTATTTTTCGATATAGAAAGAATGATAGCTCCGATAACACCCAATGATGCTGCTTCTGATGGAGTTGCAACTCCAAATATAATTGAACCAAGGACAATAACAATTAAGAGAATTGGAGCTAAAAAAGATCTATAAATATTCAGGTTTTTGTTAAAAGTTATATCATTTGTTGTTGTGACTTCTGACTTGATTCTCAACGATTTAATATAAAGTATATATATTAATGGTAGCAGTAAACCTGGTAATATAGCTCCAGCAAATAAATCTGATATTGTAACTGTTTGTGGTGAAAAAATACCCATATTCAACTGTGCTTGCTGATAAGATGAAGATATTACATCAGCTAGTAATATTAATACTAAAGAAGGTGGAATAATTTGACCTAAAGTACCAGACGCACATATTACCCCGCATGATAAACTTTTTGGGTAGTTATTTTTCAGCATTACAGGTAGAGAGAGAAGACCAAGAGTAATAACGCTTGCCCCTACTATTCCAGTGCTGGCACCCATTAATATCCCCACCAAAACTACAGAGATAGCTAATCCTCCGCTACTATTTTTATATAAGCTATTCATTGCTTCCAATAGTTCTTCAGCTATTTTTGTTTTTTCTAATGTAAGACCCATAAATATAAAAAGCGGAACAGCTAAGAGATTTTGGTTAGACATTATGCCAAATATCCTATTTGGTATCGCTTGAAGATAAGAATAATCGAAAAAGCCAATTTGAGTACCTATTAACGCAAATAATAAAGCATTTCCTGATAATACGAATCCAGCGGGTATTCCTAATAATAAAAACCCAAAAGTTACTAGAATAAAGACAAGAACAAATATTTCAATCGTCATGAATGATTATCCTCTAAATATTTTGTCAATTCAGATATAGCTTGCAACAAAATTAAAACTCCAGTCAGCGGGATCAATGATTTTAAAATATAAACAAGGTTAAGCCCACCTGCCTCACTAGATCCTTCTAACATCAACCAAGATTGAGAGACCATATCTATACTAATATAAGTTATAAACAATGATGTAGGAATAATAAATAAAACTATGCCAATAATTGAAATCACTCTTTGATTTTTTCTATTCATCACGCAGTAAATAATATCAATTTTGACATGAGATTTTTCTTTCAGAGCATAACTTATGCCAAACATAAAAATTAGAGCATGTAAATACATTATGAGTTCTTGAAGGACTACATAGCTTATATTAAAAACATATCTAAAAAATACTGTAGAAAAAACAAGTATTATTAAAAAAATTAGTATATACAATAGGCCGTTTGCAATACGATCTACGAGTTGATCAATCAGTAATTGAAGTTGTTTCATAATTATTGCTTAATCTATCTATTAATATGTTTTCAAATACAAGAGGATCCTTAATATGAGTCATTTCCCCTATTTTAGGATAATGTAGATCTAAGAGTCTAGATAGATAGAATCTTAAAGCCGCAGCTACTAGAGCATGTTGCCAAAACTTTTTTTCATTATTATCCATATTTCTTATTTTAGAATATGAGGCAATTAGATTACTATATTTATTAAGTATAATTGATCCTTTTTCATCAGAACACCAGTCATTTACAACAACTGCAAGGTCAAATATCAAATAACCCTTACATGAGTAATAAAAATCAATCATGCCTGAGATTTGATCATTATTAAACAGAACATTATCTCTAAATAAATCTGCATGTATAGTGCCTGTTGGGAGGTCCTGTTTAACTAAATCTTTTTGTATATTTATTGCTTCGGTTATTATTTCAGACTGTTTGTTAGTAATAACACTTGATAATTTTTCAAATGATGTAATGCACCAATTTATATCTCTGATATTTATAAGTTCAATCTTAAAGTCAGTGCCATAATTATGGAACTGAGCAAGTAAACCGCCAATTAATGAGCACTGATTGCTATTAGTGGATATTATTGATTTCCCGGGTAATTTTTCAATGATTGCTGATGGTTTGTTTTTTATTTGTATGAATAATTGCCCACTAGTAGATTTCATTACATTTGGGCATAAGAGGCCTTTTTGGCTTAGATGATTCATTAAACTAAGATAATCACTGATATTATTACCATGTGAGTTTTCAAAAATTGTAAATATGTATTCATTTATATCAGTCTTTAATAAATAGTTTGTATTTTCAATGCCATCAGATATCCCAGTTAAGCTAATTGGAGATCCAACCGAATATTGATCTAGGTGTTGTTTTAACTCATCTTCATTAATTTTTGTATATACAGACATAGCTATTTTATTTTTTTTAAGTTATAACTTTTGAATGAATAAACTTAACATAGGTTAGATCATTTTGGTTGATAA
>MDSV01010904.1_pt1 | contig 15802 bp, 17 predicted proteins | sample 810851 | NCBI WGS metagenome assembly MDSV01 (sample SAMN05326640, study PRJNA326480) | marine metagenome | isolation source: seawater | place: Atlantic Ocean: North East | collected 2012
ACCACCAATTATCCCAAGTTTTCTTTTTTTCATCATTTTATTATTAAAGCTTTTTTGTTAAAACTTGAAGCTAAATATGGACTTAAAAAAATATATAAGATCTATTCCGAATTATCCTAAAAAAGGAATTTTATTTAGAGACATAACTACATTGATCAAAAATGCTGAAGCTTTCAAATTTACGAATGATAAAATAATTGAAATTTCTAAAGATTTTGAATTTGATAAAGTTGCTGCTATTGAGTCAAGAGGCTTTGTATTTGCAGCTACGCTTTCATACAAGCTTCAAAAGCCATTTATTCTTCTTAGAAAAAAAAATAAATTACCTGCAGAGACTCATTCAATAGAATTTGAATTAGAATACGGGAAAGCGACTATAGAAGTTCACAAAGACTCTATCTCAAAAGGAGAAAAAATTCTCATAATAGACGATTTAATTGCTACTGGAGGCACAGCTGATGCTGCTGCAAAACTTGTAGAAATTTCTAAAGGTACTGTTGCAGGCTTTATATTTGTAATAAATTTATTCGATTTACCTGGTAATGATCTTTTAAAGGATAAAGGTTATAAAACTCATAGCTTAATAGAGTTTCCTGGACACTAATTAATTGCTGATTAAATTTTTGATATAATCAGTTAATTTAATTTTTCCATAATGTCTAAAAATATTATTCGACAAATTTTTATTTGTTAAAGCAGATGCATATCTTTCACCAAGTCTCTTAGGTAAATATTTAATTTTAGTATTAAACATTTTTGCTACTTTTAAAATTGAGTATGATTGTTTGCTAGCTATACTGTAGTGACGACAAAGATTTTTTTTCCATGCCATGTAACATACCTCTACAGTATCATCTATATGTGTAAATCTTCTAGTCTGTGTTCCTGGTTTAACTACTGGTAAAGCTTTTTTCCTCTTATAGTGATCTTCAAAAATACCAATTACTGTTGACATTGTGCCTTTACAAATTTGGTGGGGTCCGTAAACATTATAAAAATAAATTACTTCATACTTAAAACCAAACCATTTTTTTAAATTTTCTAATAACTCTAAATTTTTTGCTTTTGAAAATGCATAAGGTGAAAGATTTTTATCATCTCCTTTATTACCTAATGAGGCAGATGTGGCTGAATAAATTAATTTAATTTTATTTTTTAAACAAAAATTGAAAACTGCATTTGAACCTACTGTATTAGAACTTAAACACTCATTCATTTTGTGAAAGCTTTGATAAATTCTTGCAAATTCTCCGAAATGAAAAATAGAATTTATTTCATTTGGTTTTTTAATTATTTTTTCGATATCAATTGTTTTTCCTTTAATATATCTAATTCTTTTATTTTTTATGTGATTTTTTTTTAAACCGGAAGAATAATCATCTAAACTTATAATATTATACTTTGTTTTTTTAATTAATAGCTTTATTAGATTAGTCCCTACAAAGCCGGCACCTCCAGTAATAAGAATTTTTTTTGGCATACGTTTAATTATATAATTTATTATTTATTTTCAATAGAATGTTTTAAGTTAGTTCTAAACCAAGATTTTTTTCCAATTGCAGCGTTAAGCACTCCACTCATTCTAGCGCAGTAAATATTTTTTTTGACTTTTTTTTGTAAAATTAAAAAAAATAAATATTTAATTACCGCTGAAAAAAACTTGAAAATAGTTTTTTTATAGGCTTCAAAAACTCCATAATGTTTTTTATGGAAGTAAAATGTTGACCACATTAAGTGCCAATTACGATTAATTTCAATTAAATCTTTCTCAATTAAATCTGTAGAACGATTACCATGATGTTTTAGTTTTGCATCTTCAATTAAATAAATTTTATATTTTTTTTTAAAACTCCTTAAATACAGGTCATTTTCTTCGTAATATAAAAATATTTTTTCATCAAAAAAACCAATCTCATTCATAGCTTTCATATTAAAAAATAAAGCACATCCAGTTATAAAATTCATACTATGAACTTTTTCATAAATACTTTGTTGAGCATAATCTTTTTTTTTATAATTCAGTCCTTCAATAGCTGGGCCTAAAATAGAAAAATCGTTTAATTTTTTTGCATAAGAATATAATATTTCTAGTGTTGTTATATTTAATTCAACATCTACATCTAAATATAAAACATATTTTGATTTTGCGTGTCTTAAGCCAACATTTGCTCCTCCACCGTTACCTGTGTTTGATTCTGGAACTATAACACTCACATTTTGATACTTTTTTTCTAAAATTTTTTTCAATTCAATATCTTTTGAATTTTCAATAACTATAATTGGAATATCGCTTGGTATTTGGCTAATAGGTTTTTCAATAATGTTTTTGGAGAAAAACGAAACAAAAACTATTGTTAAATCTTTATTTAGACTCATTTAATGAATATTTTAACTTAATTAATTTATAAACTAAATGATTAGTATACATTTGTATTCAAATTATCGCTATGATAGATAAATTTTATGTCTTTTAAAGAAATTCCATTAATGAAATTGAGTGAAGGTACGGTTTTATTTCATCCTTACGTATCTAAAAATTCATTTAGAAATGTTAAAAAGGTGCTCTCAGGAAGATGGATTGGTCAAGGACCGTTGGTTGATAAGTTTGAATTAAGATTTAAGTCAATGTTTGCAAAAAAAAATTATTGTCTTGCAACTGGATCAGGAACTGACGCGCTTCATCTTTCATATATCTTAGCTGGATTAAAAAAGGGTGATGAGGTTATTGCACCTTTATTTACCTGCACTGCAACAAACATACCTTTTTTATATATGGGTATAAAAATTAAATTTGCGGATATTGATCCTGACACGATGAATATAAGTGTAAAAAGTGTTAAAAAACTAATTTCCAAAAAAACTAAAGCAATAATTTGTATGCATTATGGTGGTCTGCCATGTGATCTCGATGAATTACAAAAGTTATCTAATAAATACAAAATCCCATTAATTGAAGATGCAGCCCATGCACTCGGAGCAACTTTTAAAAATCAACCAATTGGAAATATTAGTGACTTCACTATGTTTAGTTTTCAAGCGATAAAACATATTACTACTGCTGATGGAGGTATGCTTTGTATTAAAAATAAAAATCTTATGAAAAAAGCAAAAAGAATAAGATGGTTTGGTATAGACAGAGAGAAAAAACAAAAAGCTACCTGGGAAAATGATATTTTTGAAGTTGGATACAAATATCAAATGACTGATTTAGGTGCATCTGTGGGATTAGAAGGTTTAAAAGATTTTAAAAAAGTATTGCAACATAGAAAAGATATTTTTAATATTTATTTGGACAGATTAAGTAAAAATAAAAATATAAAATGCGTTCATAAGGATGATGGTAAAAGAACTCATGCTGCTTGGTTATTTACAATTATATCCAGGAAAAAAGATTTAATACAAAAAAAATTAAGAGAGAAAAAAATAGAAAGTAACCAAGTACACTTTAGAAATGACAAATATTCTATTTTTAAAAATTTTGTAAAAGGGAAAAAATATCCGAATATGGATTATGTAGAAAATAAGTATTTAGCTATTCCAGTACATCATAAGGTTTCAAATCAAAAAGCAAAATATATAGCTGATCTTATTAATAAGATTGTTTAAATGAAAAAATTAATTGTTACTGGTGGGTTAGGTTTTATAGGAAGTAATCTAATTAAGTACTTATTAGAACTTGATTATCAAGTAATCAACATTGATAAAGTTACTTATGCTTCAAATTTTTACAATATCAAAGAGTTTAAAAATAATAAATTATATAAATTTATTAAAGCAGACATTTCAAATAAAAAAAAACTCTCTCAGATAATTAAAAGATACAAACCAAAATGCATTTTCAATTTAGCAGCTGAAACACATGTAGATAGATCAATTGATCAATCCGATAATTTTATACAATCAAATATCAAAGGAGTTCATAATTTACTAGAGATTCTGATCAAAAATAAAAATATTAAATTTATTCATATTTCAACTGATGAAGTTTTTGGTAATGTTAAAAAAAATTTGAGAACAGTTGAAGAATCACCTTATAAACCTTTAAATCCATATGCTGCAACAAAGGCAGCATCTGACCATTTAATTAATTCTTATATAAATACTTATAAAATAAAGGCCATTATTACAAACTGTTGTAACAATTATGGTCCTAGACAAAACCTGGAAAAATTTATTCCAAAAATAATATCTTGTATTTTAAATAAAAGAAAAATTCCTGTTTATGGAAAAGGAATAAATTCAAGAGAATGGATTTACGTTGGAGATCATTGTAAGGCTCTGCATAAAATATTTTTAAAAGGAAAAATTGGAGAGACTTACAACATTGGATCTAATTTTAATATGAAAAACATTGATTTAGTAAAAAAAGTAATTTTGATTAGTAAACAAATGAGATTATTTGATAAAAAATCAAAAATTCAATTCGTCCAAGATCGACCGGGGCATGATTTAAGATATGCATTAAACAGCAATAAGATTAGGTCTAAACTAAATTGGTCTAATAAAGTAAATATAAATGATGGATTAATAAAAACTTTAATTTGGTATAAAGAAAATAAAAATTTCTATAAAATGATTAGAAATAAAAAATTTAAAAATCGTTTGGGATTACGTAAATGATAAGAAAAGGAATTATTTTATCAGGTGGACTTGGCACAAGAATGAGTCCTATCACTAAATCTGTAAACAAACAGCTTTTACCAATTTATGATAAGCCTCTCATATATTATCCATTATCAATATTAATGTTAGCGGGGATTAAAGAGATATTAATTATTGTTAATAAAGGGTCAATCAACCAATTCAAAAAAATTTTACTTAATGGTGAAAACTTAGGTATTAAGATTAAATACGCCGAGCAAGATAAACCTAGAGGTTTACCCGATGCTTTTAAAATTGGAAAAAATTTTATAGGTAATGATAATGTAGCTTTAATTTTAGGTGATAATTTTTTTTATGGTCAAAGTTTAACAGACAAATTAAAAAAAATTGTTAATTTAAAAAAAGGCGCTTCAATACTAGTGCATCCAGTAAAAAATCCAAATAGATTTGGTGTAGTAACTTTAAAAAAAAACAAGATAATTAATCTTGTGGAAAAACCTAGGAATACCAAATCTAATCTTGCAATCACTGGGTTATATTTTTTTGATAATTCTGTAATTAAGAAGGCATCGAGTTTAAAAAAATCTAAACGGAATGAATTAGAAATTATTGATTTGTTAAAGATATATAAAAAAACAAATTCACTTAAAGTTGAACAATTAGGCAGAGGAGCAGCTTGGTTAGATACCGGCACAATTGACGACTTTAATCAAACATCGGTATTCGTTTCATCTATTGAAAAAAGGCAAGGTCTTAAAATTGCATGCTTGGAAGAAATAGCTTTTTTTAATAAATGGATAGATAAAAAACAGATTAAAAAAGCAATTTCATTTTACGGTAACTGTGACTATTCAAAATACTTAAAAAGCCTTGCGTAGTTAATCTTAAAAGAAGATGTTTATTTTTTATAAATGAAAGATATAGATTTAGTAATTTTAGCTGGTGGTCGAGGATCAAGAATAAAAAAGTTTTTGAATAATTTACCTAAGCCCATGGCAAAAATTAATAAAATATATTTTCTACAATATCTTATTAATATTTTTTCAAAATATCCAATAAAAAAAATTTATATTTTAACTGGTTATAAGAATAAAATAATATTTAAAAATTTTCATAATAAAATTTTTAATTTTATAAAAGTAATTTGTTTAAAGGAAAATAAATTTATGGGAACAGGTGGAGCTCTTTTTAATCTTCAAAAGAAAGTTAATGATTTTATTTTAGTAAATGGTGATACAGTTTTTGATATTAATTTAGATAATTTTATTAAATCTTTTAAAGGGAATAAAATAGGTTGTGTTGCACTAACGCCAAATAATAGAAATATCCATAATTATAAACTTAATAATTTAAGTATTAAAAATAACTCTTTAATTTATAAAAAAAATAGCAAGTTAATGAACGGAGGTGTGTACTTTTTCAAGAAAAAAATATTAGTAAATTTAAAAAATAAACCTATGTCTTTAGAAAATGAATTATTACCAAAACTTATTAAAAGAGGAAAATTAAATGGTAAAACTTACAAGGATTTTTTTTTAGACATTGGTACTCCAAATTATTTCAGATCTTCTTCAATAAGATTAAATCATCATTTTTATAGGCCGGCTGCATTTTTAGATAGAGATGGCGTAATTAATTATGATAGTGGTTATGTCTTTAAAAAAAAAGACTTTAAGTTCAGAAAAGGTGTCTTAAAAGGTTTAAAATTTCTAATTAAAAAAAAATATTATATTTTCATTATCACTAATCAAGCTGGAATTGCAAAAGGTTATTATAATGAGTCTGATTTTAAAAAACTTCATATATTTCTTAAAAGTTATTTATCTAAAAAAAATATTTATTTCGATGATATCCAATATTGTCCATATCATCCTAAAGGAAAAATAAAAAAATATAGAAAAAAAAGTTCTTTAAGAAAACCAGGTAATCAAATGATTAAAAATATATATAAAAATTGGTTAATTAATAAAAGAAAAAGCTTTATGATTGGCGACAAATTATCTGATAAATTATGCGCTAAAAAAAGTAAATTATCTTTTGCATATGCAAAAAAAGATTTTTATAATCAGGTAAAAGAAATTGTAAGAAAAGCCTAATAATTATTAATTACTTTGTTCTTATCATTGGTAAAAATTTGAATTAATTCCGAGATACCTTCGTCTAGAGAAATTCTTGCTTTAAAACCTTTTCTTTCTATCTTTTTATTGCTTACAAAATAATCTCTTTTATCTGGATCTTTCCTGTTTGTAACAATTTTAATTTGAAGTTTTTTATATTGTTTCTTAATTTTTTTCGCTAACATTATTTTGCTTATATTTGCTGATGACAGTCCTAAGTTGTAAACATTATTTTTTATTTTATTAAAATTTTTCATTGTAAAAATAATTGCATTAACAACATCTCTTACATGTATAAAGTTTCTCCTAAAATGGGGCTCAAATAAAGTTAATTTTTGTTTCTTGATTGTAGTGTAAACGAAATTATTTACTAATAAATCACTTCTCATACGATAGCTATGTCCGAAAACTGTTGCTAACCTAAAACATACAAAATTTTTGACTTTTGATTTGACTAGTTCTTCACCATCGCATTTTGTCCTTCCATAAAGAGAAATAGGTTTGAGAGGGCTGTTTTCATCACAATATTTATTTTTTTCTCCAATCCCGTAACCAGAGTTTGTTGTCAGATAAATTATTTTATTTCTTTTCGTTGCAAACTTACATAATGTTTTAATGGAGCCTAAATTAGTACTTATTGCATCTCTTTTAAACTTTTCGCAAAGTGGTGCCCCTACGAGTGCAGCAAGTGGAATAATTACATCGTGTTTTTGGATCAGTTTTTTTATTAAACTTTCTTTTCTTATATCTTCACAAATAAGTTTAAATTTTTTGTTAAAATATAAATGGTTTAATGATCCTTTGTCATATTTTAATAAATCAACTGCTGTTACTGAATGGCCTTCTTGTAATAGTTTTGTACATAGCATTGAGCCAATATAACCTGCACCGCCTGTTATTAAAACTTTGCTCATGGTTTATAAAAATTTCGAATTACTGTCCCTATTACTTAAAATTGGTTTTTTTATCGGCCATTTAACATTAATTTTTGGATCATTCCATCTAATACTTAATTGTTTTTTTGCATCAATGTACTTTCCTTTGTAGCTCCATTTGTAATGGAATATGCAAAACTTGGATAAACATAAATGGGCGTTAGCGTAATGAGGCGGAAGTAATACAGTTTTAGGACTTTTATGATCTATAACAAAGCATTTATATTTCAAATAATTTTTTGAGTTTTTTTTTAAATTTACTGCAACTAATAGAAATTTTCCGTAAACTGAAGTGATCAGTTTCCAAGATTTAAAATCACAGTGAAAACCTCTTAAAGTATTTTTTTTTGAAATTGAGAATTTGTCTTGATTAAATTTTAAATTTTTATAGTCTGATTTTTCCCAAGAAGTCCAGAGACTTCCTCTTAGATCTTTAAAGACTGATTTTTTAATTATCTTTATATCTTTACTCATTAATTAAATTTAAATGAATTTAAAATTTTTACAATCTGATTAATTTTTTTAAATTTAAGATCAGGATAATTTCCAATGTAATAACCAAAAAAATGAACATGCTCAACATTTATAAATTTTTTAGGAGAGATTTTAAAATTTAAAAATTTTTTTAGGTATGGTTGTCTTAATTGATTTCCTCCCCCTGCATTTCCTCTTCTAAATTCTATATTGTATTTTTTAAGATATTTTTCAAAGTTATTCCTTATTTTTATAGATTTTGTTTTTAATATAATCGGAAAAGCATAATTGCTTGAGCCTTTTATTAAGAAATCTTTCCAATATTTTTTGGCATCTAATTTATTTAAAAAGTGTTTAAAATTCTTTGTTCTTTTCAAATTATTATTATCTAGTTTTTTTAGCTGGTTTATTCCAATAGTTGCTCCTATTTCATTATTTCTAAAATTAAAAGTTGGATATAAAAAAATAAATTTAGGAGATAAATCTTTGTGTTTTTTTATTAAACTTTTTTCAAATATTTTATTTCCAGATTCTCTCACCATTCCATGAGATCTAAAAATTCTTGCTAATTCATAAATTTTCTTTTCATTTGTACAAATCATTCCTCCTTCAATGGTTGTTAAATGATGGGCATAATAGAAAGAAAAATTTGAAATTAAACCATAGGTTCCAAGTTTTCTGTTATGCTTTGCTCCATGGCTTTCGCAAACATCTTCTATGAGAATTATCTTTTTTTCTTTTAATTTTTTCAGCAATCTATCTGTTAAGCCATTAAAACCCTGAGCATGAGTTATAAAAACTCCAAGTGTTTTTTTATTTATCTTTTTTAAAATCTCCTCAACGTTCATAGATAAATTTGATAAGTTAATGTCGACAAATATTGGTTTAAATCCATTCAAAATTACTGAATTAATGTCTGAAACCCAAGTAAGTGTTGGCACAATAATCTCATTTTTTTTATTATTTTTTTTTAATTCTTTTAATATTGAAAGCGTTATATAATTGGCTGAAGATCCAGAGTTAACAAATACTGAATATTTGCAACCAAGCCATTTTGACCATTTTTTTTCGAACTCTCTGACTTTATCAGATTGAGTTAAAATAATATTTTTTTTCTTTAAAAGCTTTTGTACAGATTGCATGTCGCTTTTAGTGAAGTTATTGTGCATTAAAGGATGATTAAATTTCATAATTTATCTTGTAAAATTTTTATATATCACCTTGCTTCCTTCTGCACTAAATTTAAAAGGTATATTAAGTAATTTCTTATTTTTATTTAAAAATCTTATCTGGTTATTTTTTTTCATATAAAATAAAAAAAACCCTCCCCCACCTGCGCCTAATAATTTTCCACCTAAAGCACCATATTTTATCGCCAAATTATAAAGTTCGTCTAATTTAATATTTGTAATATTTCTACTAAGTGATTTTTTTTCTACCCAAGCCTCATGTAGTAAACTTCCAAAATTATCGACATCTCCATTTTTTAATAATTTTTCGGCTAAAATTGCTTGATCAATGATTTTTTTTATATTTGCTTTTTTAGCATTATCTATCTTTTTAACGTAGTCAGAGGCATAATCTTGGGCATTTCTTTGTATGCCTGTATAAATTAATAATAAGTTTTCATTCAATTTATTTAGGCTTTTTTTTAAATTAAGTTGAACAACTTTAGTTTTATTTTTAAAAAATTGTATTTTGTTAAATCCTCCATAACTTGCTGCTGTTTGATCTTGTGCACCTACAATTTCTTTAAGAATTTTTTGTTCAAAATTTATAGATTTTTTTGCTAAAGTTTCTTTACTTATATTTTGTTTTTTTAAGGCTAACAAAGCTTTCATTAATCCTACTACAAATACTGAACTTGATCCCATTCCACTTCTTGCAGGTAAATCACCATCGTAATGAATTTCTAATTTCTTATTTATTTTCAAATATTTTAGTAATTCTCTTACTGCTGGATGCTCTATTTCATCGATTTCTTTGACAGCCTCAATTTTAGACCAGACAACTCTATAATTATGAGAGAAGAATGAAGGTAGGTATCTACACGTTATATATATATGTTTATCAATTGTAGAAGAAAGTACTATGCCTTGTTCTTTGTTATACCACTCAGGATAATCTGATCCTCCACCAAAAAAAGAAATTCTATATGGTGTTTTAGTTATTATCACTTTTTTTTATTTTTAATTATTTTTTCAGCCATTTTTATTATATCTTTTTTATTAGGCGGTAAATTATCTGATTTTTTTGAAAACCCTGCTGATCTATTTTTCAATCCTAAAGTATAAACTTTATTATTAGAAACATGAGTTAATTGGTAGGCTAAATCATTAATTATACCCTGGGGATAATCGTCATCTAAAATAATCCCACCATGTTTGCTTTTTCTTAATGCACTTAGCCAGCTTTTTTTAATTTTGAAAGGCTTTATCCATAAAATGTTAACAATTCCTATTTTATGTCCTTTTTTTTCCAATTCTTTTTTTGCTTCATAAGCTGCAAATCTAGTTATAGATATAGCAAAAATTATAAAATCACAGTTCTCACTTAAAGAATCTTTTAGCTCAATTTTATTATCATAGCTCCCCCTGTGTTCTGATATATAGTAAACTTCATCCTCTCTCATAAAACTTTTATAAGCCAATTCATACTCCTTGGGTGTCATTGGAGATAAAATTCTAATACCTGGCATTCTATAATACAAAGAATGGTGTGATGAACCTGCAACAGGGCCTATTGAGCCTTCCATCGCTATACCTCTAATAAAAATTGGACATGGTACTTTCCAAATTTCTTTAGATTTACATGAAAAATTTAAAATTATAGGAGCATTAAACCAATTAAAACCTTGATACCTAATAACATAAATTGGTCTTCTGTTAGAAAGACCGGCACCAGCTACTATTCCTCCATTAGCAACGTCTGCCATACTTAATTCGATTAAACCATCTCGTTCAGTTAATTTTGGAATTGTTCCGCCTACCCAACCTACTGCTGTTAAGCATTGACCAAAAACTAAGCCCTTTTTTCTTTTTAAATGATAATGAAGAGTTTGTCTTATGGTCTCTCTAACTGTTTTTGCCATAATCTATTTACTTTCGTTTTATTTTTTTTATTAATTAAGCTTGCTTTTGTTCCAAGTTTTTCAATCTCTAATTTTAATCTATCAAGAGTTTTTGGATCATCTTGACCAGCTCCAGCATGCCAAAATAATCTATTTGTATTTATATTTACTAAAATTGGTTTTTTAAAAAAGTTATTTGATACTTTAAAAATATTTTGTGGATCATCATTTATATTATAAGACTCTATTTTAAAAGATTTAGCAACATCGCTAATTTCCCAATTTCTTCTCACATTTTTTTCAGTTAAAATTGAAAGGTTATTATCCTCTATTATAAAGACTATAGGTAATTTTTTTTTAGAAGCCCATCCCATTGCACCTAATACATAATCCTCTTCAGCAGCTGCATCTCCTAAAAATATTATTGTAGGTTTTCCAGTAGCGAAACATGCTCCAACTCCTACCGGTCCATTACTACCCATTAAACCATCATGACCATACATATTAATTTTTGTGGAGTGAATAGAAGCAGATCCTCCTTTACCCCATGTACATCCATCATTTTTACTCATTAATTCTCTAACCAATTTTGCTGGATTTCCTCCAAATGCTAAATATATTGAATGGCATCTGTGCTGGCCAAACAACATAGGTTTAACTTTTTTAATTTTACAGATTTCAGACAAAGTTGATGGAATTAATTCTTGGCCAGCAGAGAGATATACAGGAATTTTTATTTTTTTTTTCTTAATATTTCTAAAAGCTTCTTCTTCAAATGCTCTGCAATAAGTAGCTTTATCCAAAACTTTAAGTCTTATTTTATTATTAATCATTTTTTTTCAACTCTTAAAAGAGTTAATTTTTTTTTAATTTTAAATTGTTTTGATAATTTTTTAATAGTTCCTGTTTTAACAATATCTCCTGGAGCAAGCACTTTACTATTATTTTTTGTGCCAACAAAGCCATTTACAATTGCAAATATGGTATTTTTACTTTTTGATATTATTGTTTTAAAACTTGAATGATTTTCAAAAAATAAACTAGTATTTTTAAAATTTATTTTTTGCTTATTTTTACCTTTAGGTTTTACCAGTTTGATATGATTTAATATTTTTTTTTCAAATTTTTTTCCTTTCTCATAAGGTTTAAGTGCTCTACCATACGGATCATTGTATCTTACTAAATCATTTTTTTCACAAGGGGTCTCAAACTCTAGTGCTATTAAAGGCCGATTTGAAATACATTTTATAGAATGAAACAGACCAGTTCTTATCATAAGCTTAGAAGGTGCTTGAAAATCTTTTTGTTCACTTTTCCAAAGACCAAGTTGTATTCTAGCTTTTCCTTCTAAAACTATAAATCCAGTTTTTTTTTTAGTATGACAATGTAGAGAGGTAGATTTGCCTGGATTAATATTAAGATATGTGACTGATAGGTTTTTTTTTACTCTATGTATTACATATTCATAACCCCAAGGCTTATTTATAACCTTGTTGTCATAGTAGACTTCTGAAGTTTTCATTTAAAAAATTCTAGTGTAGCAGCCATCCATGGTCCCATGTCTTTATAATGTGCGGTTGTGATAATTTTAGCATCAACAACTGCGGGTTCATCAGTATAAATTGCCCCTGCATTTGTTATATCATCACGCATGCTATAATAACCTGCTATTTTTTTTCCTTTAATAATTTTGGCTGAGATCAGCAGTTGAGCACCACTACAAATACATGCAATTACTTTATTTTGATTATGGAAGTCAGCGATAAATTTAATTAATCTCTTATCCTGCCTTATTTTTTCCATAGCCTTTACCCCGCCAGGTAAAACAAGTAAATCATAATCTTTTACATTAACTTGATCTATATCTTTTACTTTATGATCTTTATTAGGGGGAAGAGCTGTTCCCAAAAATCCCTTAACAGCATTACCACCAATTAAACAGACATCTAGATCACTACCAGCCTCTAAAAGTCTATAATATGGATATATAAACTCGTGATCTTGAGCTAAAGCTCCAGATATAATTATTGAAGAAAATTTTTTCATTCATTATTTTTAGTTTATTTTTTATTTAAATCAATAGTCAACTTCTTGATCATGATGCTTTCTCTTTAAATTAAATGAGGTCATTTTTTCTATATGTGAAACTGTTTCGTCTCCAAAAGATTTTTTGATTAATTTTTTATAGTTTGAATTTTTGAAATAAGTATTGAAGGCTTCATCTCTAAAATTGAGTACATTTGACGCTTTAACATGTTGTGTTCTTAGAGGTAAACATTCGTATGCATGTTGAGAATAACCAATCCACCCAGGTCCATTCTTACTTTCAGGTAGCTTCCATGAATTTTGATTAGCCATTAAATGGAGTTTAGACCCTGGATAAGCCATTGCAGAGTAATAATTAGCCCATTCGCTATTTATTCTTAGAGATAAATCAAGTGTCTGCTTCATGGAATCAAGTGTATCATCAGGTAAACCAAAAATATAATTTGCACCAACATAGAATCCCATATCTCTAACTTTTTTTACTATTCCCTCTATATCATAATTATCAAATCGTCCCTTAATTACACCGTCCCTAACATGCTCTGAGCTAGACTCTATTCCAAGTGCTAGCCATTTAATTCCAGCTTTTTTCATCTTAATCAACATTTGATCATCTTCTAAAGTATCAATTCTAGCATAAGCCCAAAAATTTAGTTTATCGCCATAACCAGAGGCTATTATTGCATCACATATACCACTAACTTGTTTTGGGTTAAGTACAAACATTTCATCAGGAATCTTAATATTAAAGATGTTATATTTTTCGACTAATATTTTAATTTGCGCAATTACATGTTCAGGTGACCAAAATCTAATTGTATTCCTCTCGAAAGGAGCGTTGATACAACAAAAGGTGCATTTAAAGGGACATCCAAGACTAGTTTGTAATGAAGCATAATGGTTTCTTGTTTTCAAATTTCCAAAGGTATGCCAATTATGAGCTTTATACTTAGACATATCTAATAAATCCCAAGCTTGACCAGGTAAATTTATGTCTAAATTTTCAAACATTTTGGCAGGGGAATTAGAAGAAATAATGTTATCTTTATCGAAGTACCATAGTCCAGGTATTTGTTTAATATCTTTTAAAGAACCGTCTAAAAATTTAATTAAATTTTCAACCGTTATCGGACCTTCGCCTTGACAAACATAAGTATATGGTTCTTCTTGTAAAGTTTTTTTTGGTAAAGCAGATGCATGTGTTCCGATGATTAATGATTTAATCTCATTTTTAGTAATCTCATTTAATTTAGAGCAAGTTTTTCTACTACCGGGCATACACTGTGTAGATGCAGAGGGTTGCTGACCATACACCATGAATACAACTAACTTAGGTGATATATCAGCTATTTTTTGAGCAGTTTCTTCATGGGTGAGATTATCTGCTTCAGCATCTAAAATTTTTACATGATAGTTTTTTTTTGATAAAAAATTTGCAATCAATGAAGACCACACAGGAGGTTCTATAGCCGCAAATTCATTTGATAAACCTTGATATACTTCAAGCCTTGATTGAGGTGTAACAAAAAGTGCATCTATTTTGTTCATAAAGATTAGGTTAACCTTATTAGTTTTAAAACTTTAGAAGTATAATGTGAAAAAATCGTTTTTTTTTCTGCCGGCTTGTCTTTTTCATACTGGCCGGCATTAACAAAATAATCTAGTCCTATCGCAGGAATTTTTGAATTATATTCCTTAATTCTATCTTTCATTGGTTTATGATTTCCTACAAATAAAGTTGTGTCAATAGATACTCTTGTTTTTGCATTTTTTTTTCTAAAAGTTTGGTGAATAGTTGCGTAATCTGAAATATAGACGTTACCAGGCTTAGGTACAATGTTTAATTTTTTATAATCTTCTTTTACCCACTGCATATCGTGATAAGTTTTAGCTGAACGTAAAAAATTTTCTCTGAAGTTGATTGGTTCATAATATAGTAAATTATTTCTTTTGTAATCACCAAACAAAGGTATGAAACAATTCATCCCCCAAGGACCTTCAACCCAGGCATCTGAGTGTGGTAAAGATGTATTTAAACCTCTTTTTTTATTATCACTTAATTCTTTTCCAAACTTTATTCTAATATTTGGTGTAATCCTAAATAAAGTTAATAGTGAGGGTTTTTCTTTAGTAATACTTTTAACTAATTCACACCAAGATCTTAGAACAATATTATATTCTAATTGAAATTCTTTTTTTGGTACGACAGCTCCATTTGGAGTTACATTTGTTCTATTTTTTCTTGCCTGATCTATTTTTTTAACAAATATTTTGTCATTTTTTTCAAAACTTATTTTCAATGCTTTGCATAAGTAATTTTTAACTTGTGATTTAAATTCTTCAAACTCTTTGATTGGAAATTGATAAACAACTATTAATGGATGAATTTTTTTTAATTTCCATTTTAAAGCAATTTTATTTATTCTTTTTATTCTGTAATTTATACTCATAAAATTATTTGGTAGCGAGGGGCGGATTCGAACCGCCGACCCCAGGCTTATGAGTCCTGTGCTCTAACCAACTGAGCTACCTCGCCAATTGCGATGGTTATAATATAT
>MDSV01015020.1_pt1 | contig 15801 bp, 13 predicted proteins | sample 810851 | NCBI WGS metagenome assembly MDSV01 (sample SAMN05326640, study PRJNA326480) | marine metagenome | isolation source: seawater | place: Atlantic Ocean: North East | collected 2012
ATGAGTGACCTATCCAATTTGTTCTGAAGAAATTGAGGTGTGCTAAAAAATTAAGTGAGGGTTTGGAAAAAACAATCGGGGTTAATTTTTAGGTTTGATTCACTTTTCCATGTCTTTTAAATGTTTGTTATGTTTTGTGGTAGAGTGACTTATAGGGAGGTGTTGTTTTTTATGTTGTAAGGTTGTTTCTTCTGAAATCTTATTTTCAGGATGAAAAAAAGGAAGTTTTTTATTTGATTTAGAGCCGTTATTTTTTGAAAATATTTTTAGGCGATTCTTTTTAAGCTGTTTTGTAATGTGTTTAAGTTTAAAGGTTTGGTCAAATAATAGTCAAAACCTAATTCTTCTGGCGGTTTTTGCAGGTTTTCGGGTATCTGTGCACTAAGCCCGTATATTGGAGCCAAGTCGTTTGGATATTTTTTTCTTAATTCTTTGGTTGCGTCAATTCCATCCATAACTGGCATTTGAATATCCATAATTATTAAATCATATTTTGTAGGATTTTTCTCATATTTTTTAATAGCTATTTTACCATTTACTGCTGTTTCTACATCACATCCTAATTTTTTAAGCATTAAGCTTGCTACTTTTAGATTAGTATCTCTGTCATCAACCAGGAGAACATTAAAATTATATTTTTCAATATTTGTATTTATCGAAATATTTTCAATTGTATTTTCTTGGTCTCCAATAGGTACTTCAATCTTTATCCAAAAAGTACTTCCTTTACTATTTTCACTTTCAAGGCCAATATTTCCATTCATCAATTCAGTTAGCTTTTTAGCTATACTAAGTCCGAGTCCGGTACCTGACTGGGTTGATAAATAATTTATTGAACTTGTAATCTGATTGTATTTTTGAAAAATAAGTTCCTGTTTTTCTTTAGGTATACCAATTCCGGTATCTCTAATTTTAAATTCTAGTAAAGTAGAGCCTTTTTTTGCCTCTAGAGCATTAATAGATAAATTAACAGATCCAGATTCTGTAAATTTAATAGCATTTGATAGGAGGTTTGATATAATTTGACTTAATCTATGCTCATCAATATTTACATGTTTTGGAAGGTTCGAATCAAGTGTTAAATCTAGATGGAGTTTTTTAGAATTTGCTTTTTCACTAAAGAGAGTAATCATTCGTTTTGCAAATTCAGATAATGATGTTTTTTTTGGATTTAACTCAAGTTTATCAGACTCTATTTTACTTAAGTCTAAAACATCATTTATTACATTTAATAAATCATCAGAGCTACCTTTAATAGTTTTTAAATAGTGTTTTTGTTCATGGTTTATTTTAGATTCTATAAGTAAATCAACTAAGCCTATTATTCCGTTTAAAGGGGTTCTTATTTCATGAGACATACTTGCAAAAAAGTCACTTTTAAGCTTTGCTATCTCCTCCATTCGAACTTTTTCCTCTGTTAAATTTCGAATCACATTATTTTGTTCTAGAGTATTTAGTATGGTTTTATAAAGAATATTTGATGCAGAGTAAATTAAATAACAAAAAAGCAAAGTAATTGCAGAAAGAATAAAATGATTCAGGTCTCCGTACAAAAAGTTGGCGATTATGAGTGGTATTAGTACCGGAAATATAAAAATATTAGATAAATATTTTACAGAGCTATATACCGTTACCGCTCCAGCGGATGCACCTGCCATAATAATATAAACAATGGTTACTGCTACCTGATCTTTAATGTAGTAAACACTTGCAGCTATAAAGCCATAGGATACAGCAGACAGGGCTGCATTTATGAATGAGTATTTGATCCATCTTTTTATGTTTTTTCGATTAGGAGGATCCTGCTTAACTTTTGAATACAAAAAAATTCTAAAAAAAATACTGGTAAGTAGAACTGCCAACCATATTGCTATGAATAAGTTATTAAGTTCTTTGTAAATCTGGAGGCCCAAAACAGCCCCCAAAACTACTGAAGTTAGTATGGTGAGTTTAATACTCTCATTTACAGTTCTTATTTGCTTTAATAATATCGATGTTTCTAATTTTGGCACAATCATGTTACTCAAAAAAAAATAAAAAGGTTTAGTCCTTACGCAACCTTAGATAAATCAATTTTATCTACTTCAACAACAACCGCTAAAATATACTAGTTTTGCGATTAAAAAAGGTTTTATGTTAAAATTTGCTCTAATCTTGAGTGTTTTGTCTTTTACTAGCTGTGATAATCGATGTCCTAATACAGGTGGGGAGAGGTTAGGTGTTGTTGAAAGTAAAACTAATTTAGGTGATCCTGCAGCTGAGATTTATAAGGATTCATGGCTTCCTGTTGATACTCGAAAACAAATGCTAGAGGATTTATTTGATAAAGTAAAAAAACGTGAGTTTGATGTGTTTGAATTTTTACCCGGAGAGTTAAATCCGATGTTGGATTCGGATTTAGAATATCTTCTTCATCATGTCGATACAGAGTATGTAGAAAATGAAAACGGAGATTTGGAACCTATTGAAATTGAAGAGATATTTGATGTTTCTGGGATTGTTTATTTGAAATTTAAAGAAGAGCTCTTCTATAATAAATTTACCGGTGGATTTGAAAAGAAAGTAAAATATGTTTGTCCAATGGAGCAGGTTTATAATGAGGACGGAACAGTTCGTGGCTACAGAGGTATGTTTTGGATAAAACTTAATTGAATGATTGAGGAGGCAGTTTTAAATAATGGCATACAGGTAATTCATCAACAGAATACTTACACAAAAGTTGGTCATGTAGGTGTTTTTATAAATGTAGGGTCACGAGATGAAGAAAAAGGAGAAGAGGGAGTTGCTCATTATTTGGAACATGTGATTTTTAAGGGTACAAAAAAAAGAAAAGCCTTTCATGTTTTATCTCGCTTAGATTCTGTAGGTGGAGAATTAAATGCATATACAACTAAAGAGGAAACCTGTATATATGCCTCATTCCCGACTGAGTACTTGAGTCGATCACTTGAGTTGTTATCCGATATTATTTTCTGTTCTAATTTCCCGAAACAGGAGCTGATAAAAGAAAAAGAAGTTGTTGTGGAGGAAATTAACAGCTATAAAGATGCTCCTTCAGATTTGATTTTTGATGAGTTCGATCAGGAATTGTTTAAAGGGCACTCATTAGGTAATGATATTCTTGGTACAATTCAACAGGTCAAATCGATTAATCGATCAGATGTTATTTCTTTTGTTAAAAAACATTATGTTCCCGAAAAAATGGTAATCAGTTCAGTTGGTAACTATTCTTTAAAAAAACTAGTCAATTATTTAGAAACATATTTTGAAGATAGTTCGGATTTTGTTCAAACTAAAAAAAGAAATATACCAAAGCTAGTCTCACCAAAAAACAAAATCCTAAAAAAGGAACTTAACCAAAGTCATACTATTCTAGGTGGAAGAGGATGTTCGGCAACCCATCCTTTTAAAAACAGCATGTTATTAGTTAATAATCTACTTGGTGGACCTGCCATGAACAGTAGACTAAATCTAAATATTCGAGAGCGATACGGCTTAACCTATATGTTGGAAAGTAATTGCGCGATTTATTCTGATTGTGGATCTTTCAGTATCTATTTTGCTACCGATCCAAAAAGCACTTCAAGGGTAGAAGCGTTAGTTAAAAAAGAACTGATAAAACTTTGTAACAATTCATTAGGAACCATTCAGCTTAGTCAGTCTAAGAAACAAGTGAAAGGTCATTTGGTAATAAGTATGGAGAGTAATTTAGGAGTTATGTTGTCTAATGGAAAGAGCAAGTTGTTGTTTAATAAAGTAGATACCCTGGATGAAATATTAGAGAAATTTGAAAAAATATCAACTCATCAAATACTGGAGGTCGCCAATGAAATAATGCATCCTGATAAATTATTCAACCTCACTTATCAAGCAAAATAAAATGGATTTTTTACCGAAAGAAATAAATGATTACTGTGCCCTTTATACACAAAAAGAGGATGATGTTTTGTATCAGTTGCACCGAGAAACAAATCAAAAAATACTCCGTCCCAGAATGTTGTCTGGCCATCTTCAAGGACAGTTGTTGAGTTTTTTCTCTAAAATGATTCAGCCTGATAAAATTCTAGAAATAGGGACGTATACAGGGTATAGCGCTATATGTTTAGCAAGGGGTTTGAAAAAAGGAGGAGAGCTCCATACGATTGACATTAATGAAGAGCTTGAAGATTTTGCGTGTTCATTTATTCAAAAGGCAGGCCTTAAAGATTGTGTTAAAATGCATGTAGGAGATGCATTGAATATTGTGCCGAAGTTGCAGAAAAAATGGGACTTAGTATTTATTGATGCGGACAAAGAAAATTATATTAATTACTACAATTTAGTTTTTGATTCTGTGAGACAAGGAGGTGTAATTATTTTTGATAATGTTTTGTGGAGTGGTAAAGTAATTGAAGATTTTGATGCCAAGGATAAGGAAACAAGAACATTAGTAGCCTTAGCTAAACTATTAGAAAAGGATAACCGTGTGGAAAATGTTTTACTTCCAGTACGTGATGGCTTGTTTATGGTTCGTAAAAAGTGAGTTTTATAGGGAGGTGGTCCGAAAATCCTCCGTTAAAAAAGGGTCCGTAATAGGTTCTAAAAGGTTTTTCTCCTCCGTATGTTTTATCTTTTTCTAATAAAAAGTCAGGTTTGTAAACAGTTAGGTTGTAATAGAAGTTTTTGGAGCAAATAAATTGATCAAAAACTTGCCATTTACCCTTGTATTTGAGTGTTCCATTCAGCTCTTCTGAACGATTACTGTAATTGCTTAATACTTTCAAACTGGAGTCTTTTGGTTCATCATTGAAATCTCCCATTGCAATTATTTTATGATTTGGATAGTGAGTTGAAGTTGAGTCCATTAAGAGTAATAAAACCTCGGAGGCTTTTTTTCTTTTGGAGTTTGATTTAACTCTCCCGCCATATCTGCTTGGCCAATGATTTACAAAAACAGTAAGAGTGTCTTTAAAATGAGTAAATGTAGCACTTAAAATATCTCTGGTTTTTCTACCGTTTAAATTTACTTTATTTGCTCTCATTGATAAAAGGTCAACTCTCTCATATTGATAAAGTATGGCACAATCTATTCCTCTTGAATCAGGAGATTCAAAATGGATAATAGCGTATTTTTTGTTTTTAAAAAGATAATGATTCTTTATTTTTTCTAGAACAACTCTATTTTCAACCTCACATAAACCAATAATTTCGGGGTAATTATTTCCTGCTATGATTTTCGCTATTTTTATTGTTTTGTCATTCCATTTTGAATGGGTCCATTTTTTTTTACTTGTAGGAAGGAATTCATTGTCGTTTTTTAAAGTGTCGTCTTCGGTATCAAAGAGGTTTTCAACATTATAAAATAATATAGAAATAGAATCGCTAGCAGCAAAAATATCGCAAGAAAAAAAGACAAAAATAAATAGTGTTAAAATTTTCATAGTTCTTTAACAATTATAATCTTTTGAATTGATTTGGGTATTATTTTTGTGAAAAAATATACGCATGAAGAATGTATTAATCATAGGAGCTGGAGGAGTGTCTAATGTGGCTACAAAAAAAATAGCGCGCTTAACAGATGTTTTTTCTAATATCACGTTGGCTTCTCGAACAAAATCAAAGTGCGATAAAATTGCATCAGAAGTCGATAATCTTAAAATAAAGACTGCTCAGCTAGACGCTGACAATGTATTCGAAATTGTTGATTTAATTCATAAATCAGGTGCTGAATTGGTTGTTAATTTGGCATTGCCTTATCAAGATATTCCAATTATGGAGGCTTGCTTAAAAACAAGGACTCATTATTTAGATACGGCTAATTACGAACCAAAAGATGAGGCTAAGTTTGAGTATTCTTGGCAGTGGGCATACAAAAAGAAATTTGAGTCGGCAGGTATTATGGCTTTGCTTGGATGTGGTTTTGATCCTGGTGTAACCCAGGTTTATACTGCATACGCAGCAAAAAGATATTTTGATGAGATTCATTATTTAGATATAGTTGACTGTAATGGAGGAGATCATGGTAAAGCATTTGCAACCAACTTTAACCCTGAGGTAAATATTCGAGAAATCACACAAAAAGGAAAGTTTTGGGAAAATGGTGTTTGGAAGTCCACAGAACCTATGGAGATTCACAAATCAATATCCTATCCTAATATTGGAGAAAGAGAAAGCTATTTGATGTATCACGAGGAGCTTGAGAGTCTGGTGAAAAACTTTCCTACCTTAAAAAGAGCGCGATTTTGGATGACTTTTGGAGAGGATTATTTAACTCATTTAAAAGTCCTTGAGAATGTAGGGATGACAAGCATTGTTCCTATAGAATATGATGGCAAACAAATTCAGCCTTTGCAGTTTTTGAAGGCTGTTTTACCCGAGCCTTCTGAATTAGGGGAAAACTATTCAGGAGAAACCTCAATTGGTTGTCAAATTGCAGGAGTTAAAAATGGAAAAAAGCAAACCTGTTATATTTATAACAACTGCAAGCATCAAGACGCCTTTAAAGATGTCAAAGGTCAAGGAGTTGCCTACACAACTGGAGTCCCTGCAATGTTGGGTGCTAAGCTAATGGCCACGGGGGAATGGTTTAAACCTGGAGTCTACAATGTTGAAGAAATGAATCCTGAACCTTTTATGGATCAAATTGCTCGTTATGGTTTACCTTGGAATATTGTAGTAAACGAGCCGCTGCCTGTGAATCAAAAGGATTAACTTTTTTGTACTATAATATTGAATTATTCATTTATCTTTGTAGTGTAATTTTCGCGTTCTCATGCTTAACAGAAGACATTTAAGGATTAAAGTTTTTCAAGCTGTTTACTCTTACTTAAGAGGAGCTAAAAACGATTTAGGCATTGGTGAAAGAGAGTTGCTCTCAAGTGTGAACAGGATACATGAGCTCTTTGTTCTTCATGCATCTGTTTTTACAGAGTTGCACAGTTTTGCCACAAAGAGAATTGAGGAACGCAAAAATAAAAGACTTCCTTCCCAAGAAGATTTGAATCCTAATTTAAGGTTTGTTGATAACCAACTATTAAAGGCGCTTTCTAATAGTAATTCCCTTCAAATCAAAATAGAAGATTATAAAATATCATGGGCCAGTCATGGGGATGTTATACAGAAGCTCTATAAAACTATCGAAGATTCAAACGCATACAAGAAGTATATGTCATCTGATAGTCCCGGTGTTGAAGAACAAAAAAGCTTTTTGATAAAAATATATCGAGAATTCATTGCGGATAATGAGGTTTTGCAAGACTTTTTTGAGGAAAGAAGTATTCATTGGTCTGATGATCATTACTTTGTGTGTGGATATATTGTAAAATATCTCAAAGGCTTCCAAACTAGATTTTCTGAGGATTATAGAGTCCCAGATTTATATAAAGATGTGGACGATGATGTTGATTTTATTCAAACCCTTTACAGAAAAACTCTTGTTAACGGGGTTGCATATCAGGAAATAATCATGGATAAAGCCAAAAATTGGGAGGCTGATAGGATTGCTGTGATAGATTTTATATTTATGAAAATGGCAGTCTGTGAACTCGTGAATATTCCATCTGTTCCAATAAAAGTGACACTTAACGAATATATTGAGCTCTCAAAAACCTACAGCACGCCAAAGAGTCGAGTTTTTATAAACGGGATTTTGGATAAGATTATACCGGATTTAAAACAAAAGGGAGATATCAAAAAAATAGGGCGTGGATTAATGAACTAAAAATGAAATATTTATTAGTACTTTTTATATTGATTGGATTAATTTCTTGTGGGGGAAATCAAAACACCACTATTGATTCATCTATTGTAGTAAATAACTATTCAGCTCTCGAGCAATTTCAGCAAAAAAAAGGGGGCGCAAGTTTACTTTTTAATGAAATGGAATATGAATTTCCAGCAGCTGAAAAAGGTTCTGATTTGGAGCATTCGTTTTACTTCGTCAACAATGGTGATGCACCACTAGTTCTAACAAACGTAAAGGGTAGTTGTGGTTGTACTAACGTTGATTACCCTGAAGACCCTATAAATCCAGGAGGTAAAGGGGTCATAACCGCTGAGGTTAATAATTCAGGTAAACCAATTGATAAAAAATTTAGAGTAACAATAACTGTAGAGTCTAATTCCTTGGACCCAAAGTTGAGATTGGATTTACGCGGGTACACCTTAGGAAAAAAATAATTTTTAACAACTATAATTAAACTATGAACACTATTTTACTACAAGCAGAAGGACAAAACAGTTGGACAATGCCATTAATGCTTGCTGCCGTTTTTGCAGTTATGTATTTCTTTATGATTCGTCCCCAAAAGAAAAAGGAAAAGGAACTGGCAAAAAAACGTGATGCCATAAAAAAAGGTGATGATGTTATAACGGCTGGAGGAATTCATGGTGTAATCCACGAAACTTTTGAAAGTGCAGTTGTAATTGCAATTGAAAGTGCAGCAAAACTTAGAATTGAAAAATCATCAATCTCTGTTATTAATGGAGAGGGAACTGATCCCAAAAGAAAATAGAATATTGATAAAGGCTAGGACTTGATTCCTGGCCTTTTTTTATTCCTCGTGGCAAGGAATACATTCCTTTTTATTGTAAAAGTCAATTCCGAATCCTGCAGTCCAATGAAAACCGATAGGGTAGGTTTCAACATAGCCATTTATAATTTGGGGTTTTGCATATCCTGCTAAAAAACGTATTCCTGAATTTAGAAAAATGCGTTTAGTTAAATACCATTTTTTCTTTATTTCAATATCAAAATTGGGTGCGGTAAGACGATATTTACCCCCATATAAAGGAATACCTTCTTCCAAAGCAATATATTCGTTATGAACTACGCCTTCGGGATGAGAAAACGCAATGCCACCACCAATTAGTATATCAAAATACTTTTTTTTCCATCCATAATAAGCCATAACTAAGTTATAGCCATGAGTAATGCTAAACGTACTAATTTCGGGCGTAGGATTTGTAAGATAAAGTTTATGGTGGGTTGAACGTAAGCCTAAAAACCTTTTTTCAGTCTCAAATTCCAGCTTATAATCCCAATAAACGGGTGTTTTAAAGCCTTTTGTTGCATACCTTGCCCAAAGCTTAATAGCATCGTTTCCTTCTTGCTGAATTTTCAAATAGGTAGGGATGTTATAGGCAGTTCCAAAGTTCAGATTGAAGTTTATGCGGTGAATTTTTAGTGTTTTTTCATGTTTTTGACTAAAACACAGAAACGTTGAAATTATCAATATACTTAAAAGGGTGCTTCTCATTTATGGCCATAATTTATTGTATAGTTACTATATGAAAACGAAGTTTATATCCTCACGACTGCAATGACGTGACCACATACTGTATGTATTTGCGCCTGTGTTAAAAATAAGTACCTCATCACCTTCTTCCAGAACAGGTAAATCAACGGATTTGTAGAGAACATCACCAGCAAAACAAAGTGGACCAACAATTCGATAATTTTGTTGAGTGCCTTGTTTTCCAACTACTGAAATAGGGTAGTCTATTTTCATAGAAGAATAAATTTTTCTTAAAAATAAATCAGCGCCTACATGAATAAAAGCATTGTGTGACTCTGGGGTGTTTTTTGTAATGTATTCAACACAAGACGAAACAAAAGAATTGTTTTCATGAATAAACTTCCCAAATTCCGTAACTAGCTTTAATTCAGTGTTTTTGTGTTCGTTTCTTAAGCTTTGGGTGAATTGTTTTAGGCCGTTTTCTTTTTCCAGTTCAAAGTCGATTCCCCCACCAATATCGAGTGTGTCAATAGGATTTGACATCCCTTTTTCGACTCTGGTTTTGTTCACTTTTGAAATGAATTTTGAAAGCAATTTATATGCTTTTAGATTGGGTTCAAAATCAGATATTCCAGACCCAATATGAAAATGAATCGCAGTAAACTGATCGGATTCAGTTAAAACATTAAAAATATCATCTTTTTTTGTGAAAGGCACACCAAACTTTGAGCTAATCTTAGAAACGTTTAGGTTTTTATCAGTGTCTATATCAATTAATGGATTTATTCGTAAGCCAAGTTTGCAGTTAAAATCTTTCGGATAACGCTTTATTTCTTCTAAACAATTTACATTTATTAGTGCACCATTTAGGTTTTCATGACAATATTTAATTTCATTTTTTGTTTTTACTGGTGAGTCAAAAACAATTTTGTTCGATGGAACCCCAGCCTTTTGGGCAAGTTTAACTTCTTCAATAGAGGCCGCTTCTAAACCAAACCCTTTACTGGCTATGTATTTTAAAACTTCTGGATGATTGTTGGTTTTAATAGCAATAGCATGCAATGTATCACTTGGAAAGAATTCCTTTAAGAGGTTTAGTCGATAGTTTAGTGACTCCTTTAAATAGAAGTAGTTGGCTTTGTCACTAGTCAACCCCTTTAATTTTGCTTCAGCTAAAGTTTTCTCAGCAATTGATTTACTGATTGCTTTCAAATTCTAATAATTTTTGTTGTATAATAGCAATAATTCTTTTCTCAATTTCAAAAGTGTCGCCACCTCTATTGTGAATATTTACAATATTATTTGCTCCAATCGCCAATCGTAAAAAAGATTTATCACCATAAGCAACAGGCTGACCAATAAAAACCCTTTTAGTTGGTAAATCAGTGTGATCGTCCTCAACCATTGAGAAAAATAAGCTTCTCATTTGTTGATGATTTAACTTTCCATTTTTTCCTTTTACCTGAAAGGATATTATTGTTGGATTGGTTTTACTTTGGTCAGGCATGAGAATAAATTCATCATAGTTACTCAATTCTCCGTTAACAAACTTGTTCCAATTGGTAATTACTTTTTGTATGTTTTCCTGACCAATGCTTCTTAATGCGTATATCGATTTAATCGTCACTAACCATCTACAAACTCCTCCTTTATTGATTTCAGAAGATAAATTTGTTTTCAATCGAAGCCTTTCGGGGATATCGTATTTAGAGAATACTTTATTAAATAAATTAAAATGCTCTAATTCATCAAGGTGCTCAATTTTACTAATCCATCTTTCTGGAATCAATATTGCTCCACAAAATGGAGGAGCTTGATAAAATTTAGAACCCGTAATCATAACGGAAACTCCTTTGCTTATTAGGCTTTCAATCAATTCTCTAGAGTGTCTGAATTGACACATGTCTACATTCCAGAGAACATTATCTGCATCCAATTCATCAATCCATGAAAGGTTATCCTCAATGCCTGATTTTGAACCAACTACTAAGCTTACTATTATACTTTTCTCAGGATTTGACTTGATAAGTTCTCTAAGTTGTTTTTTAGGGTCTTCAATGGTTCCCTCAGAACATCGAGCACTTAAATATTCAGTTTTAACAAAATCAGAGTCAATGATCGATCCTCCTTTAGGTGTTTCATTTCCAAATTGATTGGTTGCGGAAAAATATTTTCCTTGTCCAGCATTAATTGTTCCAGAGCCAAGCTCTTCAATACAAGTAATGATATTTAAAATCTTTTTTTCAGGATAAAGCTCTCTAGAGAAAAGTAAAGGGAAGTAAACAACGTCAGTACCAGAAGGCCCAAAGAACACTTCGTAGTCTGTTTCATTAGTACCCGAAATCTCAAGTTTTATTCCATTTTCAACTTCACTAACTAAGTGAGCCCATCCTTGATCTGTTGAAACACCCCCGATTTTATCGGCTAAATAATCTATGTGGTCGTTTGTGATTAAATTACACGTACATGACCCTCTGTTGGTTAAGCTCTCATCAGAAAAATCAATTCCGTAGTTTGATAAACCTCTGCTATTCAGTGTGGTTCGTTCATCTGTACCACTTAATAAAAGTTCAATAATTTCTTGCTTTGTGGCAGTCATCAATCCATTTTAAATTAGGCATTTCAAATATAACATAAGAATTCAATATATCTTTGAATAATGGCATCGAATCCTGCTGAACATTTTTTAAAGCTCCTCAAACTCCTATCTATGGAACAGGACGAGGATTTATCTCAATATCAAAAAAAAATGTTGAGTACATCTTTTAAAGAGCGAAGAGCAAACGGCGTTTTATGGCATCCATGCCTTGTTGAAGAACGTAATTACGATACTGGAGAAAGGTTGATTATCAAAATTAGAAAACCTAAAGAGCATAATTATAGTCACGGTTTTACAAGCGGAAAATTAGTGGAGATTTTCCCCTCTTCGAATGAGTCAGATTCTTTGAAAGGTGTAATTAATAAAGTAAGGGAAGATGTAATGTTTATTACTTTAAACGCTGATAGTTTCCCAAACTGGGTAGATTATGGAAAGTTAGGAGCTCAGCTTCTTTTTGACGACAAGAGTTATAAAGAAATGAAATGGGCCTTAAATGAGTTGATAAAAACAGAGTCTAAAAAGCTTCTTGATCTTCAAGATAAAATTTTAGGCTTTAAAGCACCTTGCTTCAAACCATACAGCTATTCCAGTTTGTCTAATTTGAATGAAAGTCAGCAAAGTGCAGTTTCTAAAGTGTTAGGTGCTGAAGACTTTGCAATTATCCATGGCCCACCAGGAACAGGTAAAACGACCACTCTTGTAGAATCTATTAGGGAGGTATTAAAAAAGGAATCTCAGGTTTTAGTTTGCGCCCCAAGTAATGCTGCCGTAGACTTGCTTACGGAAAAACTTTCTGAACAAGGAGTTTCAACAGTAAGGATAGGTCATCCTGCTAGAGTTGATGAAGATATATTGAGTCAAACCCTTGAGTCAAAAATAGCTCAACACCCAGAATTTAAATTACTAAAAGATATTAAAAGAAAAGCTGAAGAATATTTTAAATTAGGAGGCAAATGGAAAAGGAATTTTGGTCAATCAGAACGAGAGCAAAGAAAAATTCTTATTCAGGAAGCAAGAAATTTAAAAAAAGATGCTGATAGAATTCATTCGGGAATAGTAGAAGATATTTTATTTTCAACTCGTGTAATAACAACTACACTAATTGGAGCCAATCATTCTAAATTAAACGGTATTCATTTTACAACTTGTTTTATCGATGAAGCTGGGCAGGCTTTGGAACCCGCTTCATGGATTCCAATTATTAAGTCCAATAAAGTTGTTTTTGCAGGCGATCATTTACAGTTGCCGCCTACGGTTAAGTCTTTTAAAGCAGGTAACGCTGGATTAAAAGAAACCTTATTTGAAAAAGCAATTAAAGTACAAAAGGCAGATGTGTTGCTGAAGGAACAATATCGAATGCACGAAAAAATCATGACTTTTCCAAGTAATCAATTTTACGAGGGTATTTTAAAGGCAAATGATAAAAATGCCCAAAAAAAAATATTCATAAATGATTCTGTTATAGAATATATTGATACTGCGGGAACAGGTTTTTATGAGTCCCAACATCCAGAAACAAAAAGTTCCTATAATCAGGAAGAGGCTAAATTGCTTTTTAAGCATTTAAAGAATTACTTGGGAAAGATTTATTCAGAAGGATATGATTTGCCTCTATCCATAGGGGTTATATCGCCTTACAAAGCTCAAGTAGAATTACTGAAGAAGTTACTGGGTACATCGGGAATTGAGCTAAATATTCAAGATAGAATTACCATTAATACAATTGATGGTTTTCAGGGGCAAGAGAGAGACCTGATTTATATCTCATTAGTGAGAAGTAATGAATCCGGAGAAATTGGTTTTTTATCTGATGAAAGACGTATGAATGTTGCGTTGACAAGGGCACAAAGAAAGTTAGTTGTTTTAGGGGATAGTGCTACCATAACTGTGAAAAATAAATTTTATAATGAATTTATTGATTATATCCATGAGATTAATGCCTACAAAAGCGCGTTTGAATTAATGTATGATTAGCTATTTATGATGGTCAATTCTTTTACTAAATTCGTTGTATGAAGTTTGCTTCGTTTTTCCTGTTAACAATAGTATCTTTTTTTTTAACTGCTCAGAATTTTGAATTCAAGTCTTTTTCAATTGCTGATGGATTACCTCAATCTCAAGTGTATGATATTGCAGAGGATCATAATGGGAATTTATGGTTGGCGACTAGTGGAGGAGGGGTTGCAAAATTTGACGGAGTTCAATTTAAGACATTCACGACAAAAGATGGCCTAGTTAATAATTTTGCTTCATCAATTTTTCACGATTCAAAAAAAAACATTTGGATAGGAACCTCAAGTGGCCTGTCATTATATAATGGAATTAAATTTAGGAATTTCAAACTTGAGAATGAGTCTTTTAAAGTTTCTGTATTTTCTATTACTGAAAATAAAGATCAAGAATTGTTTTTTGGAACCAATAATGGTGTTTATAAAAGGTCGAAAAAGAAGAATTTAAATATTTCTAAAGAGATTGGTCTACCCGGTAAAAATGTTTTAGATGTTTTTGTGGATAGGCTTGATCATCTTTGGATTGCTCACAATAAAGGATTTTCTAGAAATAAAAACGGGAATTCGATTCATTTTACAGATGATGTATTGAAATCTGTTTATCCACAATGTTTCGCAGAAGGGCTTCATCATACTATTTGGGTAGGAACCTATGGAAGAGGGTTAGTTAAAGTTAGAGGTGATGATTACCAGCTTATACCAGAAACAAATGGGTTGGTTGTTTTGGATATATACATAGAAGGGCATTTATTATGGTTGTCAACATTTAAAAATGGAGTGCTAATTTATGATAGTAAAGAAAATATAATAAGGCCGATACAAAATCATAAAAATCTGCCTACCTCAAATTGTCGTAAAGTATTTAAAGATTCTTGGGGTGGCAAGTGGATAGGAACCTCTGGTAGTGGCTTGTTAAAATATAGTCAACCAGAAATTAGAGCTTTTAATTTGTCTCAAGGATTAGTTGGGAAGTATATCTACTCAGTTTCTCCTTCCTTAGATTCCGGCATTTGGGTTTCAACAAATGCACGTAAATTATTTAAAATAAGAAGGGGAGAACTAGAAGAATATGGTTTAAGCCAAAATATTTATCCATTAAAAATAAAATCAATTTTAGAAGATGCTCACGGAAGGTTATGGCTTGGAACCGAAGGGAATGGGATAATGTTGTGGGATAAGGGTGTTACAAAAATGTTAGTTGAGGGGTCTCACCTGATGTCTAGCTTTGTAAAAGATATTGTTGAGGACAAAAAAGGTAATGTATGGGTGGCTACCACAAATGGATTAACTCGTTTTAATAAGGATCTGTCGGTGTCGCATTTTTCAACTAAAAGAAATAATATTCATTTTAATCGACTTTCCTGCTTGCATATTGATCGGTCGGATCGAATATGGTATGGGACCCGGGGTGGTGGATTGGGGGTTGTTTCAGATTCAGGATATACATTTGTTAACTATAACAGAGAGTTGCAGGAAGAGGTAATAAGAGATATTACAGAAGATAAGTTGGGAAATTTGTTTATTGCTACAGCTGACGCAGGTGTAGTGTCTCTTAATATCTATTCTGATAATCCTATTTTAAAAGAGGTTTCAAAAAAAGAAGGGCAAAAATTCAATAATATTTATAGTGTTTTTTGTGATGAAAAGAATGAATTATGGTTAGGCGGTACAAAAGGTGTTGATCGCATAATTAAGCCCCTGCGTAATGAAAAAGAAATCATTTCTTATGGATCTTCAGAAGGTTTTACTGGGTTAGAAACTAATCAGGGTGCGGTTTGTTCAGATTTAAATCAAAACATATGGTGGGGTACGATAAATGGTCTAATGAAAAAATCGAATTTTGATCTAAGAAAGAATAGGTTTCCACCCAAAATATCATTGTCCTCTGTTAACCTCTTTTACAAGAATATACAAGGGACTCAATACGAGCCTAATATTTATAATTGGTATACTACGGGAGATTTAGTTTTTAATTTTG
>MDSV01172134.1_pt1 | contig 15801 bp, 16 predicted proteins | sample 810851 | NCBI WGS metagenome assembly MDSV01 (sample SAMN05326640, study PRJNA326480) | marine metagenome | isolation source: seawater | place: Atlantic Ocean: North East | collected 2012
AATATGAAGACTTTTATATTGAATGGCAAATAATAGATTATGCTGGTAATACGACGAATTACACTCAAACTATAAGAATTATTGACAATATTCCTCCTGAATTAAATGTGGAAAATAATTATTATGAATTAAATAATTCTAATCCGCAGGAAATGTCTGTAAATGCTGAAATTCATACTCCTAGTGTATCAGATAATGTGTCAGATACTTCTAGTATTGTATTAGAGTGTCTCGTGTTAGATGAAACCAATACTGTGACACAACAGTGGCACACAGTGAATGCGTCTTCGCTGACAAGTGTGATTGTTTCTTATCCGAATAGTGGTATTGTGGGAGGTGGGAATATTGTTTATACAATACAATGGAGAGCAACAGACGAAGCGGGTAATACCTCCGTCTCTGACATATATACAACTATAAGTGTTAATTTTATATTAGATGATTACGCACCGATACCACTCACGGACCAAGGTTCTGGTATTAATAGTTTTTTCAATTTCCATATAACCAATTCAAGTCATAATTATTTTGACACAGCAATACAAGTGCCATTATACAAAGACAAAATATTTGATAGCGATCCTGATGAAAGTGCTTTTTTTGTTCATCCTGAATTAAACTATAGTATATCTGCAACAGGTTATGGCGCATCAGTTCAGATGCTTGCTGGTAGCGATTGGACTAATGTTGATGGTCAAACTTTTAGTGTTGATGCAGCGGTTGAGGAAGCAGGAAATCCTTATTTTATTAGAAATACAGATGTTTTTAGATTTAATGTACCAACATTAGAGCCAGGAGAAAACTATACTAGTTTTGTGATCACTTGGACGGTTCCTTCTGGAATATATGGACCACTTCAAAATACTAATTTTATACAAGATATTAGAATAAATGATGGGGCGCCTCCAATAATATCAAATTTACCATCTAATGCCAATCATGCTACTATAACTGAGACAGGTGTTTATACTCTAGAAGTATCAAAGCCAACTGTTACAGATATATATCCTAAAACTGGTGGTACTCCAGACGCTCATTATTCCGATTTAAGTATTGTGATTGATAGTATAATTTTACCTGATGTCGCTGGCGACGCCACTATTGTGGTATCACCGGGTATTGATGAACCCGCACCAACCGGAGATAATAAATATATAATAACGCTTAATTTGCCTAGTACCACATTGGGTACTGCTAGTGCGAGCGAATGTTGTATAAAATTAAAGTGGAATGCTACAGATCATCAGAATAATATTTCAAGTAATTCAGAATTACGTATTTTTTGTTTTCCTTATTCAATAAACTAAACTCGCTTATGGCATCTGCCAAAAAAAAAATAACTATTTAGTTTAATAACAATGCCTCTAAGTTTTTATAGGGGTGATGTGGATAGAAATGGTGCAATTACAATGACTGACTTATTATTTCTTAAAGCATGGCTTCAATTGGGTGGTTCAGGAGATAATTTGCGTGTAATTTCTCCTACAGGTGTTGAATATAATATACCTAGTATTGAATATGGTGATTTGAATAGAAGTGGCAATATTACTTATGCTGATTTACAATATCTTGAAATTTGGCTAGGATTGGGTGGTTCTACTACTTCAAATCCTCCTGTATTATCTGTAACAAGTGCTGCTGGTATTACATATACAACAGAAGCAATATATGATGAACCAGAGCCTGAACCAGAACCAGAACCTGAGTCTTTACCATCGATATACTTCAGTACAAAGGAATATGTAATTGATATTGATAGTATTGAAAAGACAACAATGGAAGTAACTGTGAATGCACCAGTAATTTCAGATAATATAGTTGATTCTGAAATACATTGGAGTGGTTCAACACACACTCCAGAAAACAACTGGATTAATATAAACCAAAATTTTACAACATTTTTTAATGTTGGTATAACACAAATAACATGGACAGTATATGACATTTATGGAAATGAATTATCAGATTATGTGACAATTAACATAATTGATGTATTTGGACCTAAAATTGGAAATGTTGAACATGATTTTATAGAAAATTATGAATTTACAATAAATAGTCATACAAACATATATAGTGGACAAATAAATGTACCAAATGCATATGATGTTGTTGATGGTTGGTTAGACAAAATAAAATACAAAGTAAATCAATATGGTGAATGGATAGAAATTGATACGGATGTTTCTGGAAGTATATTAAATCTTGATTTTAAACACGATACTACAATTATATATTGGAATGCAATTGATAGTGCAAATAGAGAATCGATTCATAATAGTAATGCTAGAACAATAGTAATTGTTAGAGATAATCATGGACCTTATTTAGAAAATTTTATTGATGATATAACAGTTCATAGTAACGAAGTAAATACACAATTATATGCAGATAGAACAGATGAAGTACAATTCAAAATAATTGATAATAAAAATACTTTTAATGGAGAAATATCTATTCCAAAGGCATATGATGCTGTAGATAATTGGTTAACAAGAGCATACTATAAGATAGATGTTTCAGGACAATGGGAATCTATTCCTGTTTGGCCCGGCGAATTAATATTAGATTGGCCTTATGGTATTACAACTGTTTATTGGAAAGCTACAGATTATAATAATAATGACAGTATCAATAGTGTAAGGACGATAGTAACTGTTATTGATAGTTATGGCCCTATTTTCGTGAACGCTGTGGGCGCCGGGGCCTCGACTGCAGATCCGACATTAAATATTAATAATTATTTCTATGATTCAATAACTAGTTATACAAGATACAAAACAATATCTATTCCTTTACCAAAAGCATATGATGCAGTAGATGGTGAAATTTATACTTATGAGTATTATATAACTGGAGGCACAGCAAGTCCTCAATCAGGAATAAGCAATACTGCGCTTGATATAGAGTTCAAATTAGAGTGGCAAAATTATATAGACGATGGTTCTGGTTCTAAGTGTCAAGAATTTACAATTGAATGGCGTTGTAAGGATAGTGATTTAAACTATGCACAAAATTTTTCAACTACAACAATTCAAATTAAAGATGAATATGGTCCGATTTTATTTTTTCATGATTCATCAAATCATGTAGACAATGATTTATCAAATCATATTGATGGTCAACATGCAGAAAATATTCAAGTAATTAGTACAGAACATAGTAAAAACTATGCAATATTACATATTAACCGACCATTGGCTTTTGATAATGTTTATGGTCAAATACATGATTTAACGTTTACTATTGAACCTAGTATTGATGTTAACATTCCTACTGGAATTGTTGCATATGGTTCTCCCGGACCACATATTAAATTTAGTTTAGATCCACATAAGATTGTTACAAATACAAAATATCAAGAATTCACAATTAATTGGCATACTATTGACAAATCAAACAATCCACCTGCTAATACAGGAGTTACTTATGTTAGATTAGAGGATAATGAAATTCCTAATTTTGTTGATTCTTCGGGAACATATTTAATAGTGGAACAAGTTGAAGGAACATTGGAAGGAGGAAAAAATTCTACTATTCTTGATATAAATAGACCTTATGTTACAGATGCTGTCGATGGAGATATACTTAATATACAATTTGTAATAGACAAAGGGACTGGTGACGCGATACCGCTGGATGCCGCAGATGTAGATGTATCTGGTGGTATATTAAGTGGTTCTTCAATGCAAGTTGAATTTGTTGTAAATCAATATTCAATAATAGCAGGTACAAAATATATGATGTTTAGTATTACTTGGTCAGTAACGGATACTGCCGGTAATATTGTGAGTGTAATACAAGACATTTTTGTTTATAATTATATTAAACCTTATATTATAGGAGACCTCCCCACTATTCATAAAAATACGGACAATAATAATCCAGTTCATATTAAAGTACCAAGACCAGCAGTTGGTGATAATGTAGATACTTATATAAGAACAGAATATATATTCAAAGAAGGCGAAGTTCGGGATAGTTCTGGAGGTTTCTTACCTGGACAAACATTTACTGACATATCATATGAATATGATGCCAGCGATGCATTAGGTATAGATATGTTTTTTCATGCAGATGGGGATAAAATGGACGATACAAAAGAACAAGAATTTATAATTGAATGGAAAGCTATAGATAGTGCAAGTAATATTAGTGAAACCAAACTACAAAGTATAATAATAACTGATAATAAAGGTCCATATTTTGATGTAAATAGCATTTCAGATATAACACAGGAATTAAATAGTCATAATAATCAAATATTAATAAGTGTTCCAGTACCTACTGCTTATGACGCAGTAGATGGGTCTATAAGTGAGTTTAGTTTTGTTGTATCTGGTGGCATCGTCTCTCCGGATGCGGGCTCGACCACCGCCACAAATATAGATATATTATTTACAATTGAAACAGATCTTCTTTATTCAGAACAAACTAGTCCGAAATATCAGACATTTACAATTGACTGGCACACGGTAGATAGATTTGGATTTACAGAAGAAAATCAAGTATATACTAATATAAAAATAATTGATAATTACGGTCCTTTGATTGGTGGAGTTAGTGAAGATTATATAATTGATGAATCATATTCTTTTGTGGACGAATCATATGAATATACCGGACAAATATCAATTCCAAATGTTAATGATGCTGTAGATGGGTGGTTGAATGTTATTTCATATAGAAAATCTGTAAATGGTGTATCCGGAAATGAAATTGACATTGATACTGACTCTTCTGGTACTAAGGTTTTACAAGAAACTTGGGTTGAAGGAGTAACAGAATATGAATGGATAGCGAAGGATGACACTGAAAATGATAATGAAAATATAGTTACAACAAGAATAACAATAATTGATGAGCGTCCCGCGAATATTAGTGAAGAAGAGGTTTGGTTCAATAAATACCATCAAAATAATGATATGCCAAATTTTCAAGGTACATATCCATCAATTCATGACAGATATGATGCTTCAGGGGGTAATTCGCAATTTTATTTTTGGGAAACTAATAAATACGATCCAACAAAAACAATAAATAGTTCGGAAAAATATACTAATACATATACAGATTACGATAATTTATATAAAAATCCAAATGGGGAAGTATCTATATTAGGAAATTGGATTAATTATCGTAATTATATACCCAAGGGATATTACGAAAACAGTTTACCAATTGGATGGTCAAATTATAATACAAATGCTGGTAATTCGCAAGGATGTATAGCAGCTATTATCTATAGTTTTGATCCGAACGATGACGCCTGGCACGTCGGTCAGGATGATTCACAGGGTCGAATTTTATGGATGATGGCGCTGCCAGAATCGACGGCGCTGGACGCAAATACCGTGGCGCTTACCATGGTATATGACGTGTCTGGTTATGCTGAACCTAAATTATATATAAATGGTACAGACTACAAGTATGATTTTAAGATTGGACAAGAAAGCGATATTTATGATTGGATGATTGTTTTTAATTGGGTTGGCAATGGTGGTGATATTGAGTGTGAATTAAATATTTACAAGCGCATTCCAGCAAATAGTCCAAGTAACCCTTCGCATATTGCACTTGAATGGAATACACATTTATCGAGTAATGGTAGTGCATTTGAGATGTTTAATATACCATACTTTGATTGGGAGGGAATGTGGAAGGCTGGTTACGTAAGTAATGAACCGGTTGAATGGGATATGCGTAGTCTTTATATTGGAGGTAATTCTAAAAACAATGCCACGCAAGACGTGGTACAATGGAAAAAGTTTCCTTTAAGATTAGCAATGTTTCGTGAAAGACAATAATAATCAAACTAGTATTTTGTTATTTTAGAGGAAAATCGAACTTTTTTGTGAATATGTGGTAATATTTTTCTTTGTTGAATTTTTGATTTATATCGTTTTTTTGCATTGGGTATAATGTGACTTATTCCTTTATATACTGATTCAAATATATTCATTTTTTTTTGTGGTAAAGTATGAAGAAGTCCATATTTTTTGCGATATTCAACTTGTGATATAGCATGTAGAGTAATAAAGTCTTTATTTAGTATATTTAATATAAACCGAAGAGGTTGTATCGTTTTCTTGACTTCTTCTACAGGATTTGTGGAGTTTAAAATATTTTTTTGTAATATTGGCTGAATATTAATATTCAATATTTTGAAATCTTTCGTGTTTAATGATTTCCATTTATTACATTGTTGGAATTCTGTTTTAAAACGAGATAATTTAGTGGTAAATTCCGCAAGAATGTCATTATAAATGACTAAATATGGATGTAATTTATGTGGTGCTTCTGCTATTTTTTTTAAACTACGTTTATGACTATTTCCACAAAGTTTCTTTCTTGTTTTCATTGATTAATTATACTTATTTTAGTTTGGCACATTTATCTTCAATTTCAATATATTTTTTCATAATATTTCCATGCATGTGTTTCTGGAATTTTTCAAAATTTTTTGAAAGTTCATTAATTTGCATTTGAAGACTAGATACAAATACAAAAAAGAACCATATTAAAAGAATAACTAAACCTATTAAATATTTAGACGATGCTGTAGCCAAAGTATTTTTATCAACATATTTTTCAACAAATTTAAGAAATACACCTATCAAAAGTATGATAACTGCTGTAACTAATAATACAATGAATTGTTGTTGAATATTCATATTAACTAGTATTATATATTTTTTAAAGCACTTCTAAATAACTGCGATATTAACATGTCATTGTTAATGATTTCTGATTTTCTCATATTTAAAAACCATGTCGGAAATCCAGGTGCTGTATTATATAATGGCGTAAAATATGACTTGTTTGGATACATTAGTTCATTTGATAGAAATCTTTCATTTGTAAATTTTTCACCGAATTTATCTCTTTCTATATTTTTGGATGTAAAATGATAATAATCCCAATCAGAATTTTTTAAAAGTATGGTCATTTGTGACCATAGTAATTCTCTTCCAAGTTTATGATAATTCCAAAAAAAGCTAAAGTTCATATTTGAATCAAGCATTTTATTAGCTTTTTCTAAACATTTGGTAACGAGTATACCATTTTGTCTTGAAATCATTGCCCAATTTGCTGGTTTGGGTGTTGGATGTTTTCCATTAAGTGTTTCTTTGCAACGGTCGTGATGACATCCAAATCCTATATAATCGTGTTTTTTTAGTTTTTGTATAAGTGGTTTTAATGATTTGTGAACAATTATATCCGAATCAAGCCACATACCTCCATACTTTTGTAATATTGCTAGTCGAATATAATCTGCTTTTTGAGGAATAGTTAATTTATTAAGATCATTTCGAAGTGTTGGCAGGTATAAGAACACATTGTCTGGATTTAATATTATTGTTGGGATGAGTGCATTTTTTTTAATTGATTCATGACAAAGTTCTATATAGTTTGGTTTTTGTTTACCTGGTATATTTTCCCAGTACAACCATAGTGTATTATCTTTATTAACATATGGCAACAATGTCGCCCCCGCGCCGGTCGCATGTCGCCGCACACCGCATGTGGTGCGGGATAATAAACATAATACACATATAAATATTACCAAAAGTAGAATAGATATCCACATAATTTATATAAAATTTTTATTCTACCAAAAAAATTAATTAAAAGTATCAATATATGTTTTTGTTACGCCGTGTGGCGCCGGCGTCACCATAGGCTTCTCTGATTCGTCGGATTCACTCGATGCTATACGGTCTTGTAATAACTGGATAGAGTTAGATATTTTTTGACAAAAAATTACTGCCTTGTCAAGTGTTTCATCTATATTTTCGTCATCGGGTGGCGGCAAGGTCGACGCGAGTGAATATATCATTTTACCAATTGGACTCTTGGGATGCACCTGTGAGCTCGCAGGCGCGGTCCATGTTGCAATAATGTATATTTTCATATCATTAATCTTAACATTATCAATATCTAGAATATCACTATTATGGAGTCTAAGATTACATGCGTCTTTTTTGATTGTATGAGTATAGAATTCCCAAAATCGTTTACCAGTTGATAATTGCTTAAGAGGTCTTAATACATTATAGATTTTATAACCCGAAATATCATGTGTAATTCTGTATTGCCATATATATTTTGTATTTGTTAAACTAGTAACTTGAAATAAACCTTTATAAATCATTAAAAGAGTTATTTAAAAAATCTATGAAGATTTTAATGAAAGAGTTATTAGCTATAATTGTTGTGTTATTATGTTATATATCTTTACAATTAACAATAACCGAGAGGCAGCCAAAGGTGTGTGTTGATGAGCAACAGGTCCGGGAATCGCCTCTTCAACCCCAGCCACAAGTTGTGCTCGCACCACCACCACAAGTTGTACATACACCGCAAGTGGTGCATACGCCGCAAGTGGTGCATACGCCGCCACACCATTCCTCAACATGTGCTATACCTATTAACATACCTACACGCGGTGAGTGTGAAAATTATAGACAATTGGGTGTTTTAACAAATACTGATAATTCAAGAATTTTACCATTATTTGGCAAAAAAATGTGGAATGGTTCTAGTAAATGTTTGTATTATACACAAACTGATAGATTTTTGACTGTACACTTACCTGTATTTAAAAACGGTAGAGATTGTAGTGCTGAATATGGTTGTGATGAGTTATTTGATAAAGATGAAGTAACAATTCCTCAGTTTGATGAAACTTTTTTGGTAACTTTATATCATTTGGATACACCTCGTTATATACCATATGTGTGCTAGAGCGGCCATCGCGCGTACAGAGATTCAAAATAACTATGTTTAATTGTAAATATGCGTGTTTTAACAGACGAGCAAATAGAATCATTGAAGTTAAGGGGATATTTTAAAAAAGAAATAGATAATTTGGATAACCAATATGATGCATTAAGAAAATTAGAAAAGTATAATGTATCGCCAATACCATACCTGTTATTGTTTAATAGCTTAGACGAGAATGGGTTAAATAATCTGATTAGATATATTTGTTTAAATTGGCAAAATGTTTTTGAATCATTGAAGGATAATAGTATTGATTTTAGAAATAAATCGGCGGAACAGATATGTGTATTCTTTCTAGATGAAAAATATAAACATAGAATCTATTTTTTTATTGAAATCATACATCAATATTTTTTTCCATGAAAAAGATATAGAATGACATCATCTAAAAAAACGGGTGGTAGTAAGTTATGTCTTGAGCCTACAAATGCTCCAGTATCAGGTAATGCGCAGTCGAGAGCAGTTGTAACGCCATCGGGAGTTATGAATTGGCTTGGTGGATTACGTAATATATTTACTCCAAATTCGTCAGATTTGGTAAATTCCTCTAACATCAAAATTGAGACTCCATCACGAAATAATAATGGTAATAATCCTCCTTACAAATTAGAAGAAAGTAATATATTAAAAGCCCCTAAAACGCCTTCTATCAGAGTATCTGATAAGCAAATACCAGGTGGTGAGGCTTATTCAGCCTCGGCGAATCAAGTACCTAGACAACTATCTCGTTTAAGAGGTGGTAGAAAAAAAACATTGAAGAGAAAGCGTCCTCGCATTCGTCGATTACCTCGACGGGGTAAAAAAACAAGAAAAAATTAGGATTTTTCAACATGTCCCGATGGAACAGATGGGCGAGCCGCAGCAAATTCAGGAGCATTATTTTTTGTTCCATCTGTTCCTACGTATCTGAAAAAATCTGCGGGTGGAATGCACGAATTCTCATTGAATTGTGTTGAATTACCAGGTCTTTCTGTATTATCAATACCTAGACAAAGATTTTTACATGGACCACATCCATTTCGTTTCCAAGCTTCTTGTGAATTTTCATTCATTAATTTAACAGCATTTCTTGTCAAATATTGTCTGTATTGGGCACCACTGTAAATACCTTGGTTGTATCTTACGTCTGAGTTAATGTGAGTATTTGCTCTATAATCAGTAAAATGTCTACCATCATCCATTCTAGAAGGACAACCTGAAAAATTTGGGTCTTTTAAACAATCCATTGTATACTTTAATTATATATATAAAATTTGAAAGGTATTAAAGTAAAATTAGTAACTATTATTATATTTATGGATTTTGATAATCATGTATTGGATTTACGGTATTACAGTTACAAACCGTTAACAAGAAGACAGATCACAAAAAGATTGAAATTAATTTGTTGTCATATATTCATGAAATATAGACGAAAAATATTTCATAGATATTTTTCGATTTTGGCAAGGCGCGGCCGCAAATGCAGTATTGTAGAGCCACAAACCCACGTAGGTTCAATATTATCTTATAACTTACTTGGTGGTCATGGTATATTAACTAGTAAATCACATGATTATGTATTTTTAAGAAATTGTTTAAATAGGAAATTTTTTAATAATTATGCCTTAATTAATATACCCGTTATCTTCTGGACTAGAAATGGTATAGCATATAATATTACTCCACTTATTTATAGGAAATCTATGAAGTATCGACTGGGTAAAGTAACAAAGGATGGTAAACATATATATTTTAGATTGAACAATGATAATTATATTATTTATGCACCGTATTGTAAATATAAATATAAAACATCCGTACTATTTTCTTTATTATCTGGTTCACGAGCTTCAAGAGTAAAATATTATAAAAATAAACGTCGCCAGAGGCGCGACGGCGATGCAAGTTAGTTATTTTTTGTTTCAGGAATCGCTCCATTCATTCTAATTAAAAATCGGTTTATCTTCTTTTTTGTTATAGTTGTATTTTTAAATATCTTAAAATATTTTTGTTGAAGTTCATTTAGACCAAGTTTTGATAGTTCTGGTAACCAAATATTCCAATTTGTACAATCTTTATGTTTTTTTCTGGATTGTTCTAGTTCAATTGCTTGAATTATGTAATATAATATGTGTATAAATTGATCTTCCGGATGTGGATATAATAGCCGAGGTAAATTTGTAATATTATTTGTAGATTGGCAATTAGATAAAATCATATTTTTGATTGTAGGATTTGGAACTTTAATTGTAGGGTAGATACATTGTAACAAAGAAGAATATGTTGTATTTATTGTTCCAGTTATAGTCTCCCCTTTTGATAGATGATGGATGCAATTATTCGAAATCATATGTTTTCTTTTAAAATCAATTGAGTCACATGCATCAAGGCCAGCAAAAACATGGCTCGGCATTAATAAACGTATCAAAGAGCCTTGAGATTTGATTATATCTAATTTAGCACACCAAGATTGTTTTCCTTCTGTATTACATAAATCTTGAAAACATTTAGATACTATATTTTTATCGATTTTGTTGAATTGAGATATATTTTTATTCAAATGACCCGTTAATATATAATTTTTTAGTTGAGTTACAATAGCATATATATTACCATTCACGCTCGGAATAGTATCTGTTATATATTTTGGTGTACTAGAACCACATAATCGTTTCGAAACATTATCCAATATTAATTTTATGTCTTCTTCTGTTTTAGGCTTACAGTTAAATACAAAACAACCCTTTGTCATATAGGACAAAAATCTTTCACTTATATACGATTTGTTTAATATACAAACAACAGGAGTTACAAATTTAACTCTACTTTTTAAAGCCAATAATTCATCATAAAATGATTTATCAGTTATTACATGCAAATTGTGAATTACAACCACATCTTTTTTTCCAGATAAAAAAAATTCTATATTTTTATTTGTAATTATGTGACATAGCTCAGATACAAAATTCTTCTTCTTAAAGCGACTATGATCTTTGTCATATATACAATTTATATTAATACATCTATAATCCTCACTATCTATAACACGATTTACTTCCGTTTTTTTACCAACTCCAGTACTACCAACATAATATACAAGTGTTGGGTCTGTTTTTTCCAAAGAAACATCATGAAACCAATCGTTTAATGTATCATACGTACTAGTCATTTATTGTTCATATTATAATATAATTTCTTTATATGAAATCTAAAGAAATTATATGGGGCGCGGATGCTCCGCAGATGGCTTAGATTTTTTGAAAATTTTAGAAGCTCTTTCACAAAAAGACTTTCTCTTCTTTTTTGGCTCTTCTGTAGTCAATTCATAATCATATTTTAAACGAACCCTTTTTATATGTTTATTATTTCTTTTTGAATGAGTGAATGAACGACGCGCTTTCTCATGGTGAATACGTAATGCACGAGAACCTCCTAATACGGATGGAGGTCCGGGTTTTATAGTTTCGGGTCCTGGTCCTGAACCTCTAGCAATAGTTTCGCGTTCATGTTCTGAATTTCCTAAACAATTACATAAATTACTTAACATATCTGTTATATTTGTTTTAACTATGATTTGAATTTTAATTTTATTTTTTGTCTGGGCTTCCGCATCAGTCGAGTCTGCTGTCAACAAACAAATAATCATTATGTGTTCCATCCCATAGATGGTTTGTTTTTTTACTGTAATTTGAAAAATTACACAAAAGATTGTACTCATTTTCCTTAAGAAACTTACAAATGTTATCAAAATCGAAATTGTAGATTTCTATTAACATATATTTTGGTCTATATAAATTCAAATTAATTCCTTTTAAAATATTCAATTCATATCCTTCTGTATCTAATGACAAAAAATCAATTTTGATATTTTTTTCTATTATTTTTTCTTCATTTAATATTTTTTCTAATGTAGTTGCGGGTACTTTTTTCAAATGTTTAATGTCTATTTTCCTTCCCTGTTTTCTTACACCATTAACACTACTCATCAAATTTGAATCGAAATCGCCATATATAAACTCATCTAAATATTCATTTGAAACACAAGCATTCCAATAACAATTACTTTTAGGTCTGTTTATTTTACATTTTTCAAAAGCGGATTGAGATGGTTCTATTAATATTCCATTCCAATTTCGGAAGAATTCAAAAAATGCTGTATTACTTTGTTTTAATCCGTCATTTGCACCTAATTCGATATAGAATCCGTTATCCTTATTGAACAATTTATCTAGTCTTAAATCAATTGGATTATTTGAACAGTCTAATAATGAATAACTTTTCATATAATATATACAATATTTTAAATAACCAGGCCTGCGATGCCTAAAATAAGTATATAACCATATTATTGAAATATTATACTAATTACATGATTAAAAAGTTATTTTTACTTTACGCTTTTGCGGGTGCCTTGTTTTTTCCTAATTCATTAAACGGCAAAAAAATATTGTTGAATGGACCAGAAGTGCAGAAGGGGTGTGGCACAGAATTTGATGGAAATGGTTATATTACAAGTGTAGTATTTAAAGATAATAATGCAATTGTATCGGAATTAATTATTCCTGATGATACAAATCTTGTATTTCCCTTAAGCGACTTTGTAGAAAGAGATTATTTTAGATTACTTTTGAAGTATATATATAGTTTTTTTGTTCGGACGAATATTCAGTCAGGTACTCGAAATACAATTGTGTTAAAATATAAAAACACACTCTATGCTGCTGAAGAAACATGTAAACCTTTGAAATTGTTTTATGATGAAGATTATAACATTTGTATAGCAGGAGAATCACGCTCTAGTAATAGAATGGGAGCACATATGTTAGAGGATAACACAATATTTTCATACAATTTTTTTGATAAATATCCCATACGGATTAATAATACAAAGTCGATTCCTTGGACTCCTTTCAAATTCAAATACCCAGTGATGATACACGATGGGGTAAAAACATGTGATGACAAATATTATATATTTCCTTTATCAAGTACAGGATTGGGTAAAGTAGATGAATATATTAATAAGAAAAGGGGATTACCGTTTGATTCTAAATTAAGAAAGGCGGGTTTTCTAATTTACAATAGAGAGATGAATAATTGTTCAGAAGTTTTTATAGATGAATATGTAGATATGTTTCATATTCCAAAGATAGTGGATTTGGGAAATAATATTCATAAACTCTATCTTACATTTATTTCTAACTTTACAGAATGGATGGATGATAATTCTACAAGATTAGGTATTGATTTAAAAGAAGTAATAATAGATATAAATAATTCAAAAATCTCTGAAATATACAACACAGGAATACGTATGGATTTCATAAATGAATATAGTGATGTTCTAATAGGAAGTTCGTTGAGCTTAATAAAACCACAAGCTATATTTTATAATACTTACGATAGAAGTACAAGATATTTGGATATTCCAGGTGAAATTGTTAGAGAAATGGTTCCTTATAATGGAATGTTGTTGTATTTTTCACATGAAAAAAATTTAACAAAAACATTTTTATATGTCGTTACAATGAAAGACGGAACAGAATTGACTAAAATAGAAGTTCCAAACCGTCCTCCCGGAATGCATACCACTATGTATTAAAATAAATATTATAATCGATTAGATAATGGAGAAGCTAGTTGTTTTTGAAAAATTGTTTTTTGATAAACTAATTCTAGTTATTCCTTCCGCCCAATCGTCGTCTCCAGGTCAAAAGAAAACGATATTTGTTAGTTGTTCAATGTTTTTATTAGCTGCAATGTATTATGCATTATGTCTATACCCAGGCATTTTGTCTATATGTTTTTCAATGCATAATATTCATTTAACAATAACAAATTCTCATCTAGATGTCGAGTCTCCAAAAATTATATTGAGTTGGCTTCTTTTTGGTATTGGTGAAAATTTAAGAATTGTATTAGACAGAATGCCACTTATGAGGCTCGCAACCCACGTGGGTTCTATTTATGTTATAGGTATTAGTCCAGACACCAATAAACAGATTTTGTTGAAAATATCAAATAAATCTAAAGAAGCACTGCAACAGCTCTGCGGCACGCCTGTGACGCCGGCGACGGCGCAGACTGAATCAAAAAAATGATTTGCACTGTATGTAATGATTTACATTACACATGGATTGGAGTGATGCGTTCTCGGGCCTCGAGCACATCGACGAAGAGATCGATGCGGAACAAAAAAAATATGAAGATGAATTACAAATATTTCCGCCAATTGAATTAAGATTTGCAGCCTTTGATATGTGCAGCTTTGAGAAGATGCAGGTCTGCATTCTTGGACAAGATCCATATCATGGACAAGGACAAGCAATGGGTCTATCGTTTAGTGTACCAACAAATATGAAAATCCCCCCATCCTTGAGAAATATTTTTAAGGAACTGAAAAACGATTTGGGAATTGAGAGAAATAATCCTGACTTAACTGATTGGGCTAAACAAGGTATCTTATTGTTAAACACTTCACTTTCAGTAAGAGAGCATTGTCCTAATAGCCATTCGAAAATATGGAAAGATTTTGGAGATAATATTATTAAGTTTATATCAGATAATAAACAAGACATTATTTTCATACTCTGGGGCAAAGCATCGACATCCAAGAGTGATTTAATAGATAGTAAGAAACATTACATCTTAACCGCATCTCATCCGAGTCCTATGTCTGCTAACAGAGGGGGATTTTTTGGATGCAAACATTTTAGCAAAACAAATGAAATTTTACAAAAATTGGGGAAAAAAGAAATAATTTGGTAGCCCGCGGCTTGCATGCATGGAGGATCTGATTGTTATATAAAGAAAAAGGTTTAATATATATATAACAAGTAAAAAACTTGTTCTAATAATATTTTAGTTACGCGGTCCAATAGTGTAGTTGGTTATCACTGCAGGTTTTGATGGCTATATAATAGCCACCGCGTTCTGCCGACTTGGGTTCGATTCCCAATTGGACCTTTGCTTCTGTGGCCAAGTGGTAAGGCGCATGCCTAGTAAGCATGAGATCGGCGGTTCGAACCCGTC
>MDSV01020843.1_pt1 | contig 15800 bp, 19 predicted proteins | sample 810851 | NCBI WGS metagenome assembly MDSV01 (sample SAMN05326640, study PRJNA326480) | marine metagenome | isolation source: seawater | place: Atlantic Ocean: North East | collected 2012
AGATGGGACTTAAAGTTCATTGGTATGCAAATCATCATTGAAGGTCTTGCCCTTGCTGCTTTTAACCTTGCAAAACAAACATCAAATGATCCAGTTTTCAGAGAAATGCTTTATCTTATTATTAGAGATGAAGCTAGACATGTTACTTTTGGAGTAAATTACTTAGAAGAATATTTAAAAAATCTTTCTCAGGAAGAACTAGAAGAAAGAGCAATGTTCGCTTACGAAGCATGTGTTGTTATGAGAGGTAGGCTATTATCTGCAGAGGTATATGAAAAATTTGGTTGGGACGTTGAAGATGCTCTTGAATTTCAATCCAAAACAGATGTGACAAATAATTTCCAACATCTTTTATTTACAAGAGTTGTGCCTAATTTATCAAGAATAGGCCTAATTACAGAAAAGGTAAGACCTTTGTATGACGAATTAGGTGTTTTGGATTATGAAAGCTGGCCTACCGATGGAGACATAGATTGGGCTTCTTTAAAACAACCTTTAGATCTTTCTGAATCTGCATAAAATATATTTATTGAAGAGGTAGCAATTATTTGCTAACCTGATTTTCCATCTTGAGATAAAAAAAGATGGCATCTAATCCTAAATATTTATTCGTCACCGGTGGAGTAGTTTCCTCACTTGGTAAAGGGATTTTTTCTGCATCTCTTGGAGCAATTCTTGAAAGCAGAGGGCTCAAGGTTACGATCCAAAAACTAGATCCTTATATAAATTTAGATCCTGGCACAATGTCCCCATTTCAACATGGTGAAGTTTTTGTTACTGAAGATGGATCGGAAACAGACTTAGATTTAGGACATTATGAAAGGTTTCTAGACTCAAAAATGTCTAAATTAAACAATTTCACTGCTGGTCAAGTTTATGAACATGTCTTAAAAAAAGAGAGAAAAGGAGATTTTCTTGGATCTACAGTTCAAGTGATACCCCACATAACCGACGAAATTAAAAAGAGGATTGTTAAGTGTGCTAAAGGAAACGATATAGCAATAATTGAAGTTGGAGGTACCGTTGGGGATATAGAATCACAACCTTTTTTAGAAGCTATAAGACAAATGAAGCTTGAGTTAGGGAGTAATAGAGCTCTTTTTGCTCATTTGACGCTTATTCCTTTTTTAGCTTCTTCCGGAGAGATAAAAACTAAGCCTACGCAACACTCAATTAAAAATCTATTGTCACATGGGATTCAAGCTGATTTATTGATATGTAGATCTGAAAATCCTCTACAAAAATCAGATTCGAAAAAAATATCTTTATTCACTAATGTTGATGAAAAATGTGTGTTTTCTATTCCTGACGTTAATTCTATTCATTCAATTCCCGAGCTTTTAAATTCTCAAGGCCTAGATAAGCAAATAATGGAGAAATTAAGATTGAAATCAAAACCGGCAAATTTAAATAGATGGAAAAAAGTTACAAGATTAGAAAAAAACAGAAAGGGAATTACCAAAATCGCCATGGTAGGAAAATATACTGAGCTTGCTGACTCTTATAAATCAGTTAACGAGGCTCTTGTGCATGCTGGGATCCATAATAAAACAGAAGTTGAAATAGAATATTTTGATTCTCAAGATTTTAATAAGGGCGTTAAGAAGTTTAAACCACAAGGAATATTAATTCCTGGCGGATTCGGAGGCAGAGGAATAAACGGAATGATAAATGTTGCCAAATATGCAAGAACGAAAAATATTCCTTATCTTGGTATTTGTTTAGGAATGCAAGTAGCTGTGATTGAATTTGCTAGAAATGTCTTAAAACTTTCAGCAAATAGTACAGAATTTGAGAAAAATACAAAACATCCTGTAATTGCATTGATTACTGAATGGATGGATAAAAAAGGTTTAACACAGATTAGAAATGAAAATTCAGATAAGGGTGGAACAATGAGGTTGGGCAGTCAAGTATGTATTTTGGAAAAAAATAGCAAGATGTCAAAAATGTATGACTGTATAAAAATTTCAGAAAGACATAGGCATAGATATGAATTTAATAGTAATTATCTAAAACAAATGAAGATGAATGGTATGAATATTGTTGGATTTTCAGTAGATAAAAACTTAGTTGAAGCTATCGAGCTTAAAGGACACAAATGGTTTGTTGGGTGTCAATTTCATCCTGAATTTACTTCTGATCCTAGAACAGGACATCCTTTATTTAATGGTTTTGTCAGAGCTGCTAAAGTTACAAAATGAAAAAAGTTATTCTCGATGGAATAGAAATATCCAATAAAGATAAAATATGTTTTTTTGCAGGCCTAAATATTTTAGAAACTAAGGAACAAGCATTAGAAGTAGCTTTAAATTTAAGAGATATATGTAGCAAGCTTGAAAATTCATTCATATTCAAAGCTTCATTTGATAAGGCCAATAGATCCTCAATTAATTCTTACAGAGGTCCTGGAATTAGTAATGCCATTGAAATCTTTAAAGAACTTAAAAAGGAAAATATTAAAATTATTTCTGATGTTCATGAAATAGGTCAGATCTCACAATTTCAAGAATTTATTGACATCATTCAAATTCCGGCTTTTTTATGTCGTCAAACTGACTTAATTAAAGAAGCATGTGAAACAAAAAAACCAATTAACATTAAAAAAGGACAGTTTCTATCACCTTATCAAATGACAAATATAGTTGAGAAATGCAGCGCATTTGGAAATGAAAACATTTTGCTTTGTGAAAGAGGCACGTCTTTTGGATACAATAATCTCGTGGTAGATATGTTGGGATTGTCTGAAATGAAAAAAATAGGAAATCCAATTGTATTTGATGTTACTCACTCACTACAAATTCCTGGAGGACAAGGAGACGCTGCTAGCGGAAGAGGAGAGCAAGCTTTGGATTTAGCTTTTTCAGGAGTAGCTCAAGGAATAGCAGCAATGTTTATAGAGACTCATCCTTCGCCTAAAGATGCAAAATGCGATGGACCATCAGCTACAAAACTCAGCGAAATGGAGTCTTTTCTTAGGAAAGTATCTGATTTGGATTCTTTCGTTAAAGCACAAAAATGAAAATCAAAAAAATAAATTCTATTGAAATATTAGATTCTAGAGGTACGCCTACTATTATGACTTCAATAGAATTAGAAGATGGTACTTTAGAATTTGGATATGTACCTTCAGGAGCCTCTACTGGATCAAGAGAAGCTATTGAAAAGAGAGATGGGGGGAACACTTTTAATGGAAAAGGGTTAGACCTTACAATTAAAAATTCGGTAGAACATTTATTCCCATCTTTAATAGGATTTAATTTAAGCGATCAATTAGATTTCGATTCAAAATTAATCGAATTAGATGGATCTGAAAATAAAGAAAACTTTGGAGCTAATATTTTACTATCTTTATCATTGGCAGCTTGTAAAGCATTAGCTTCTCATCATAAAAAACCTCTATATAGATATTTAAATGAACTAGCAAAATCCCTAGGAATTCATACCACCCTGAAAGCTCCATTACCAATGATGAATATTTTAAATGGAGGGGCACACGCTAATAATGGATTGGATTTTCAAGAATTTATGATTCAACCTTTAGGCTTTTCAACTTTTAAGGAAAGTATTATTTGCGGGGTTGAAGTTTTTCAAGAATTAAAAAATACTCTAGCTAAAAAAGGCCTTTCTACAGCTGTTGGCGATGAAGGGGGGTTTGCTCCAAATATTAATTCATCAGAGGAAGCCTTAAATTTAATTTGCGAGGCTATTACTTCATCAGGTTATAGAGTGGGAGATGACGTAACTTTTGCATTGGACTGCGCCTCAACAGAGATTTTTAATAATAATGCTTATGAGCTTGATAAGAAAAAACTATCTTCTCAAGATTTAATAAAATTTCTAAAATTATTAAAAGATAAGTTTCCTATAACTTCCATTGAAGACGCCTTAGATGAAAACGATTGGAACGGTTGGATTGATTTAACAAAAACCCTGGGCTCAGAAACTCAACTGGTAGGAGATGATTTGTTTGTAACGAATAAAATTTTTTTAAAAAAAGGTATCGAAATGAAAGCTGGAAATGCAATTTTGATAAAAATTAATCAAATTGGTACCTTGAGTGAAACTTTAGAAACAATAAAGCTTGCTTTGGACAATAAGTTTAAATGCATTATTTCTCATAGATCAGGTGAGACGGAAGATAATTTTATAGCCGATCTTGCAGTTGCCACCGGCGTAGGACAAATCAAAACAGGAGCTCCTTCAAGGTCAGATAGAACTTCTAAATACAATCGGTTGTTATATATTGATGCAATAGAAAATCTTTTATTTGACGGTAAAAAAGAAATTAGATGGCAATGATTTTTACAAAAAAAAACTTTGTACTATTTCTTCTTTTATCAATGACGACTATTTTTTTTTATTATACGGTTAGTATTTTCTTTGGAAATTATAGTTTTTCTGAGATAAGAAAATTGAGTATTGATTTAGAAAATTTGAAAAATTCAAATGATATCTTGGAAAATGAAAATAAAGTCCTGTTTCAAAATTACAAAAAATTAATTAAAGATAAGGAAATTATTAAATGAGTGAACAATACCTTGCATTGATACCTGCCGCAGGAGTTGGTTCAAGGGCTCAATTAAAAATGGCGAAACAATTCACTGAGATTGGCTCTAAAACAATAATAGAATATGCATTAGATCCATTTTTGTTAGATGAAAATTGCAAAAAAATCTGTGTGGTGACACAAGAAGATAATGAAGTTTGGGCCTCTTTGCCTATTTCAGCTCACGAAAAGATTGTTACTTGTATAGGCGGAGATACGAGAATGGAATCAGTTTTAAAGGGTTTGGAGTTATTAATGGAATCTGAAGACAAAGGTTCGTTAGTAGCAATTCACGACGCTGCGAGACCATGTTTATCCATCGAAGATTTAAAAAAAATAATGGATTTTGCTAATGAAGAAATGAAGGATGAGGGTCAGGGTGTTTTTTTAGCTCATCAGCCCTCGGAGAGTGTTAATCTGGGAGATAAAAATAAGGTTACTAAAAGCTTAGATCGCTCAAAGGTCTGGTTATCAGCAACCCCTCAGGTTTTTTTCTTGGAGGACATAATGAAGGCATTAGGGAGCGCCAAAGAGGAGGAAAAGTTTTTTTCTGATGAAGTTGGAGCAGCTTTTACTTTTTTTAAAAGTACTATAAGTCCGTTATTATCGGATCGAATGAATATAAAAGTTACCAAAAAAGAAGATTTGGTATTAGTCGAACAATATCTCAAGCTCTCTGGAAGATTGTGATGCATTTTAGAATTGGGAATGGTTTTGATGCTCATAAGCTTGAAAAGGGTAATGGAATTACGCTTGGTGGAATTTTTATACCTTGTGAATACAGTTTAATAGCTCACTCTGATGGAGATATTATTGCTCATACAATATGTGATGCTTTACTAGGAGCAGCAAACTTAGGAGATATTGGAATCCACTTTCCAAATACAAAAAAATTTGAAAATATCTCAGGAAAAAAAATGATAGATGAAGTATTGAATAAACTTCAAGAAAAAAATTATGAAATATCTAATGTTGATATAACTTATATTGGGGAAGTTCCAAGATTAAATAGTTTTAAGTTAGAAATAATAAGTAGTCTTTCTAACTTTTTAAAAGTAGATGAGGAAAAAATCTCTTGTAAAGCTACAACCACAGACCAACTTGGTTTCGCTGGTAAAAAAGAAGGAGTAGCTTGTCTTACAAACGTATTAATTTACAAAAATTCTTAATGAATATTCTTTTGACAAATGACGATGGAATAGACCATCCGGGAATTCAAGCCCTTATCTCAAAGCTTTCAGAGGAACACAATGTCTTTACTATGGCGCCAGATAGAAACAGAAGCGGTTTTGGAAGTGCGATCACTTTTTTAACAGAAACAAAAGCAACAAAGATAGAAAAAAATATATATAGCCTCGATGGAACTCCGGTCGATTGTGTAAAAAATGCTCTAGATTATTATTGCCCGTTTGAACCAGACATAGTAGTTTCTGGAATAAATCCAGGTCCAAATTTAGGTCAAGTTTTATTATATTCTGGAACTGTAGGAGCAGCACTCGAAGGAAGAAATTTAAAGTATCCAGCTATAGCGGTTTCTGTAGCATCTTTTGACATAACAGATTATAGCTTTGCAGCTGATACTGTAGAGAATATTTTAAGTAAAATTAATAAATTAAATATAGATCCATCTTCCATATTGAATTTAAACGTACCAGATCATAAAAAATTCAAAAACCCTAAATTAAAAATAACTAAGACCTATTTGGATGAGCAAAATAAAGTTATAGGAGATTTTTTAGAAGATCAAAAATGTCTAGAAGAAGGATCAATTTCTCTATCTCCAATAAAACTAGAAACAATTTCTAGTGCTAATTTAAAAGGGCTCGTAGATTTTCTTAATGAGTTTTGAAAAATCGATAGATTTAAACTATCAGAGAGCAAGAAAAGCCTTGGTTGAAGAGATTTCTTCTAAAGGAATTTCAGATTTAAGAGTTCTAGATGCTTTTTTAAAAACTCCAAGACATCTATTTATTGATGGAGCATTTTCTTCAAGAGCCTACCAAGATATGTCTTTGCCAATAGGTTATCATCAAACTATTTCCCAACCCTTTGTAGTTGCAAGAATGATTGAATTAATTTTGAAAGGTAGCATTTTTGAAAAAGCTCCTTTAGGTACAATTCTTGAAATTGGTACAGGATGCGGATATCAAACAGCTATACTTTCAAAATTTTGTAGAAAAGTTTTTTCAATTGAAAGAATTTCTCCTCTGGCAGAAAGAGCAAAAAGTAATTTGAAATCCGCTGGTGTAAAAAATTTTCTTATCAGATGCGCTGATGGATCATTAGGTTGGCCTACATTTAAAAAATTCGATGCAATAATCTGTTCTGCAGTAAGTAGTAATATTCCAGAATCTTTGATAAAACAACTTGAAGTCTCTGGCAAGTTAATTTGTCCCGTTGGTAATGATAAAAACCAAAATTTAGTTTTGGTTGAAAAAAAAAGTAAAACAGAGATTACAAAAAAACTTTTAGATTCTGTTTTATTTGTCCCAATGCTGCCAGGTACAGTAGAGAAAGATCTTACATAAAAATGTAGAAACAAAATTAAGTCAGCTGTAAAATATTTGAATGGAACGTCTTAATAATCTTTTAAAAGATCACCTTTCTAAATGGGCCTTGGTTTGGTTTGGTTTTCTGTTCTGGGGCAGTATTTTTAGTGCTTTTTTGATAATGTTTTTTCAAAATATAAGCCATTCTTATTTATACGTTCTAGGTTATTTCTTAGGAATAATATTTGGAATATTTTCAAAAATTAATAAATGGTCATGGATAAATTAGCCTGCAACGAAAATTTAGATAACTTTGAGTCAAGTAATGTTCAGGATTTATCATTAGAAGCTGAAAAAAAAATAGCCAGATCCTTTATGGGTAGGATCGAATGGGAAATGATTTTGATTGGGTTCACCCAATTTTTTGTTTGGCTTGGAGTCTGGGGAGTAGTTATCAATGGTCTTTTACCTGTTTGGATAGGTTTTTTAATATTGATGGTAACAACTACTTTTGCTTACTTACCATCTCACGCTGGACAGCATGGGCATCTTTCCGGAAACAAAAAACATCTTGCTTGGGTAGACTATGTTGTTGGTCAGATATCATTAATTCCGCTTGCACAATCACATGACATATTAAAAGTAACTCATCTAAAACATCATGCTCACACTAATGATCCAAGTCGAGATCCAGATTATAAACATACTCATACCGGAAGTTGGCTAAAATCAGCTCTTCAAGTACATTTTCAAACAGGTGACAGGGATGAGAGACTCAATGATATGATTGAAAATTGGACTAATACAGAACCTAAATTTAAAGAAGCTGTAGACAGAGGAGCTTTAGTCACCTTGGGATTTTTTGTCATTCAAATAGTAATGGCAATTAATTTTCCCTTGGAAACACTTCTTTTATGGTGGCTACCCAGAAAATTTACTGTTTCGTATTTAGGGGTAATTTTTTCACATATGCCGCATCGCGATCTACCGGTTGGAAGACACGCAGATACAAGATTTTGGAGTAATGGGATTATTAGGTTTTTTAATCATTCAATGCAAATTCATGCCATGCATCATATGTATCCTAAAATTTGTCATCATGATGAGCCAAAGGCAATTGAGGCTTTAAGACCTTATATGATTGAAAGAGGTATACCTGGAGCAGATAAGATTCCTGAAAGGATTATCAATAATCCCTTAACTAGCTTGAAGTCTGTCTAGATTTTATCTAATGGATTTGAACCTTCTGGTAATTTAGAAGGTTGAATTGTATGAAGCAAAGTAGCTGCAAGTTTATTTTCTGAATTGAATAATTTTCCTTCAACTGTTGCAAGTTTTTTACCTAATTTGATAATTCTTACTTCAATCATAGCTTCTCCTAAAGCTACCGGTCTGTGGAACAGAACGTGAAGATCAGTTGTTAACGGACCTATTTCGAAGTTATAAGCTGATATTACTACCATAGCCGTAGCATCATCGAGTGCAGCTGTAATCATTCCTCCTTGAACCATATTCATTGGGTTTGTTGTTTCGATTGGAAAAGTAGCTTTTAATTTGTAAACATCTCCTACAGTTTCAATATATTCAAGGTTCAAAAATTTTGCTGTATTTCCAGGTTTTTGCCTATTTAACCAATCAAGTGCTATTTTCATTTATTTCTCGCTTTGCATTTATTATTCAAGTATCAAGACTTCTATTTTATTTTTAGATTCTGACCATTTTTCTGCATCAGGTAAAGCCTCTTTTTTTTCTGAAATATTTGGCCAAATTTTCGAATATTTTTCGTTGATTTCAATGAATTCTATTTCATCCGCAGGAACTTCGTCTTCTGCATATATAGCATTTACGGGGCATTCAGGTTCACATAATCCGCAGTCAATACATTCTTCTGGATCAATAACTAGAGTATTTTCTCCCTCGTAAAAACAGTCCACAGGACAAACCTCAACACAATCTGTATGTTTACAATTAATACAAGCTTGACCAACAATAAATGTCATAGATAAATTATAATTTATATATGGTTAATTCAGAGAGTGTTTTAAATGACTTAGCAGAAAAAGTTGCAACCTTATTATCAGAAAAAGAATTGACTATTTCGACAGCAGAATCCTGTACTGGAGGATGGGTTGGTAAAGAGTTCACTGGTATTCCGGGTAGTTCAAAATGGTATGGAACTGGTTTTATTACTTATTCAAATCATGCAAAGCATGATTTATTAAAAGTCTCTAAAGAGTCTCTGAAGGTTCATGGAGCGGTTTCAAAAAAAGTTGTCGAAGAGATGGCTGAAGGAGTAAAAAAAATAAGTAATTCAGACTTAAGTATAGCAATTAGCGGAATTGCCGGACCTACAGGAGGAACTAAAGCAAAACCTGTGGGCACTATTTGTTTTGCGTATTCAGACGAAACTAATACAAGGAGTTATGAAAAATTTTTTACAGGCAACAGAGATGAAGTCAGGAAAGCCAGTGTTAAATTTATTCTTGAAGAAATTATAAATAATTTAAATTAATTGCAATATTTAAAAAAATAAAGTTATAATACTGTAAATTTATACAGTAATTAATATGACAACAAAAAATACCAAAAAAGAAGAAATCTCATCAGATAAATCAAAAAATTTAACTTCCGCAATAAACCAAATTGAAAGTCAATTTGGCAGTGGAACAATCATGAGAATGGGCGATAAAAAAGTTGAGAACATTCCCAGCATCTCTACTGGCTCTTTAGGATTAGATTTGGCGCTCGGCGTAATGGGTCTTCCGCGAGGAAGAGTGGTTGAAATATTTGGTCCCGAATCATCAGGAAAAACCACACTTACACTTCAAGTTATTGCTGAGTGCCAAAAACTTGGAGGGACAGCAGCTTTCATAGATGCTGAACACGCTTTAGATCCTATATATGCTGCAAAATTAGGTGTAAAAGTTGATGATTTACTTTTGTCACAACCCGACACAGGTGAACAGGCTCTTGAAGTGGCTGATATTATGGTTAAATCTGGCGGAGTAGATGTTCTCGTAATAGATTCAGTAGCGGCTCTTACACCAAGAGCTGAGATAGAAGGAGAAATGGGCGATCATCACGTTGGCTTACAAGCAAGGTTAATGTCTCAAGCCTTGAGGAAAATAACAGGAAATATTAAAAGATCTAATACTTTAGTAATTTTTATAAACCAAATACGTATGAAAATCGGAGTAATGTTTGGTAATCCAGAGACAACATCTGGCGGGAATGCATTGAAATTCTATTCATCCGTAAGATTAGATATAAGGAGAATAGGAACTGTTAAGGATGGAGATGAGGTAAGCGGGAACGAAACAAGAGTCAAAGTGGTTAAAAATAAAGTTGCACCTCCATTTAGACAAGCGGAATTTCAGATTTTATATGGCAAGGGTATTAATAAAGCAGGTGAGTTATTAGATATTGGTGCAGAACACAAAATTGTTGAAAAATCTGGGGCTTGGTACTCATACAATGATGAAAAAATTGGCCAAGGAAAAGTTAATTCGAGTGAGTTTTTAAAACAAAATCCAAAAATAATGAAGGAAATTGAAGATAAAATTTATAAGGCCATCAAAGAAGCTGAAACAAAATAAATTTAACTTTTAAATTTATTAATAATTTCATTAAGTTTTAAAACCTCTTTCTGTTGATCAATCCTTTTGATTAATTCAACAGTCTGACTGTCGGCTGTCTTTTCTCCCATTACTAACTGATAGGGAACACCCATTAAATTTGCATCCCTAAATTTAACCCCAGGGTTTAAATCTCTATCATCAAAAAAAACTTCAATGTCATTTTTTTTGAGTTCAAGATATAGTTTTTCTGCCTCTGAATTTAATTGTGGATTATCTCTTTGATTAATCAAAATTATGTAACATTGAAATGGGGAGATTGACTTAGGAAATAATATTCCATCGTCATCAAAATTTTGTTCAATTGCAGCTGCAACTATTCTAGAAACACCAATTCCATAACAACCCATAAATATTTCTTGTAAAACATTATCTTTTTGAACAGTTAATCCCATTGATTTACTGTATTTAGTTCCTAATTGAAATATGTGACCAACTTCAATTCCTTTTTTTAAATTAAGATTTCCATTTCCGTCTGGACTAGGCATTCCACTTATCTTTTTAGGATCCTTTTCATCTAGAAGCTCAATATTAATTGCAAAATCACTTTTATTACTAAATGCTAATGTGTCTTCTCCCGAATCAGCTAAGACATGAAATTCTTCAGATTTATCACCTCCGATTGATCCTGAATCAGCTGAAACAATTCTGTAATCTAGTCCAATTCTATCAAAGATATTTTTATAAACATTTTTCATATTTGAGTAAGTTTCATGCATTGAAATCTCGTCTATATCAAATGAATACGCGTCTTTCATTAAGAATTCTCTTGCTCTCATAACCCCAAATCTTGGTCTAATTTCGTCTCTGAATTTGTCTTTTATTTGATAAAAGATCTTAGGAAGATCTTTTAGACTTGAAATTTCCTTTTTCGCTATCTCGGTAATTATTTCTTCATGTGTTGGCCCTAAATAAAAATCTCTTTTATTTCTATCTTTAAATCCAAGTAATTCAGGGCCGTATTCTTTAGATCTTCCTGATTGGTCCCATAAATCTTTAGGTTGAACTAAAGGCATAATAATTTCCAAACAATTCCCCCGATTGAGTTCTTCTCTAATTATATTTTCAACTTTTTTTAATATTAAAGTTCCTAAGGGAAGCCAAGTATAAATCCCTGAAGCAATAGGTTTTATCATATTCGCTTTAATCATTAATTTATGACTTATCAATTCTGCATCAGAAGGCGTGTCCCTAAGAGTTTTGAAATGATATAAAGAAGCTTTCATGGAAAAAATAATTTATGATTCAATATATTTTGCCTTAATTTTATTTAATTTGTTAAATAACGAGAAGAATTATGCCAATTTATGAATTTCAATGTCTAAAATGTAATAAGAAGTTTGAAAAAATACTAAGTATTTCTGACTCTAATAAGAAAGTTAAATGCGACTGTAGCGAAAAAGCTGTGGCCAAAAGAGTAGTTTCAGCTCCAAGTTTTAGATTAGATGGAAAGGGTTGGTACGAAACAGATTTTAAAACTGGAACAAAGAAAAATTTAGTACAATCTAAAGACCCTAAATCAGTAAACAAAGAACAAAAAAATAAACCTGTTAAAAAAGACCAACCAAAATCTAAAACTTAAATGAACTCAAAAATTTTCAATCTCTCTAATTTAGACGAGGGTAAAACTGTAACCGTATATGGCTGGGTAGAAAAAGTAAGAGACCATGGGGGAGTAATTTTCCTAGATTTGAGAAAAGATCTTGAAATTATCCAAGTTGTAATTGAACCGAGTGAAAAAGAAATATTCTCTATTGCTGAAAATATTAAAAATGAATTTGTAATTGAAGTATCTGGTCTTGTAAGAAAAAGACCAAAGGGCACTGAAAATATAAAAATGAGTACAGGAGAAATAGAGGTTTGTGCAAACAAACTCAATATTTTTTCTAAAAGCAAACCATTGCCGTTTCAACTAGATGAATACTCAAATGCAGGTGAAGAAATAAGGCTTAAGTACAGATATTTAGATTTAAGAAGGCCAGAAATGCATGAAAATCTTATTATGCGCTCAGAGGTAAGTAATTCAGTAAGAAATTTTTTGGTTAATAAGGGCTTTATTGACATAGATACTCCTATGATGACCAAAGCGACGCCTGAAGGTGCAAGAGATTTTTTAATACCTAGTAGAGTAAATAAAGGAAAATTCTACGCGCTTCCCCAATCACCACAATTATTTAAGCAATTATTGATGGTAAGTGGTTTTAGTAAATATTTTCAAATAGCGAAATGTTTTAGAGATGAAGATACTAGAAAAGACAGACAACCCGAATTTACTCAAATTGACATCGAGATGTCTTTTACTAGTTGTGAAGAAATAATGAATATTTCTGAAAATCTAATCATTGAATTATTTAAAAATATATTAAATGTTGATCTTAAAAGATTTCCTAAAATTACCCACAAAGAATCAATGGAAAAATATGGCACAGACAAACCTGACTTAAGAAATCCAATTATTCTTCATGACGTTAAGGACTTATTTTTAGATTCTGATTTTAAGGTTTTCAAAGATCCTGCGAATGATGAAAAATCAAAACTTGTAGCGATGAAACTCAAGAAAGATATTAGTAGGGGTCAAATTGATGAATATACGAAATATGTAGGAAATTTTGGAGCCAAAGGTTTGGCTTATATAAAAGTAAATGATGTATCTGATTTAAAAAATGGTCTGCAATCACCAATTGTTAAATTTTTATCTGAAAAAGAATTAGAAAGCTTGGTTAAAAAATTAGACTTAAAAAACGGAGAAGTAGTTTTTTTTGGAGCCGGAAACAAAAAAATTGTTTTTGATTCAATGGGAGCTTTAAGACAAAAACTAGCAGAAGACTTTGATCTGATCGATAAAACTTCTTGGAAGCCACTGTGGATTACAGATTTTCCTATGTTTGATGAAACTCTTGAGGGAGCATTAACCCCTAGTCATCATCCTTTTACAAAATCATTAAGTACTTTGGATTTATTAGAAAAGTCTCCCCATCAAGCCATATCGGAGGCATATGATTTAGTTTTGAACGGGTTTGAACTTGGAGGAGGTTCTATGCGTATTCATGACGCAGAAGAACAAAGAAAAATATTTTCTATTTTAGGTATTAGTGATGAAGAGGCCAAACAAAAATTTGGTTTTTTTCTTGAAGCTCTTGAATACGGATGTCCTCCTCATGGAGGGATAGCTTTTGGTTTGGATAGAATCGTAATGCTAATGGCTAATGAAGATTCTATTCGAGATGTAATAGCTTTTCCTAAAACTCAGTCAGCACTGTGTTTAATGACAGAAGCTCCTGACAAAATTTCAAATGCTGAGTTAGAAGATTTATCAATAAAATCCACTTTTGAGGAGATTGAGTAAATGGCAGGTCATTCTAAATGGGCAAATATTAAACATAGAAAGGGCAGACAGGATGAAAAAAAACAAAAGATTTTTTCAAAGCTAATTAGAGAGATTACGGTCGCGTCTAAATTAGGAGGAGCCGAAGCGTCTGATAATCCTAGATTAAGGTTAGCGCTAGATAAAGCCCTAGGTGCAAATATGCCCAAAGATACAATAGAGAGAGCTATCTCTAGAGGCGCAGGAGATTCAGATTCAGGAAATTTAGAAGAAATAACTTATGAAGGCTATGGCCCTAATGGAGTAGCTATTTTAATAGAAGCAATGTCAGATAATAAAAATAGGACTGTTGCGGAAGTAAGACATGCGTTTTCTAAGTGTGGTGGAAGTTTAGGAACTGACGGATCAGTTTCTTATTTATTTTTAAAAAAAGGACAAATAATTGTAAAAGAATCAAATCAGGAAAAATTATTAGAATTACTTATTTCTGAAGGAATAGAAGACATCGAATCTTCCAATGAAGATTTAACTTTAATATTTACTGAGCCTAATAATATTCATAATGTAAAAAATGTTTTACTAAAAGAAAATATAGAAATCATAGAGGCTGAAATGATCATGGACTCTAGTCAAAATGTTCAACTAAACTCCGAGGATACAGAAAAAGTTCTAAAATTATTAGACAATTTAGAAGATTTAGATGATGTTCAAAATGTATTTTCAAATGCAGAATTTTTTCTAGATTAGGTAACTTGAGATGACAAATTCAAGAAATAAAGGTGCTGCATTCGAAAGAGAAATAGCTAAATTAATAAATGAAGAATTTACCTTATCAATTCCTTTAAAAAGAATTTTAGAACAAACAAGAGAAAAATTTTTACCAGATTTAATTCTAGGTAGGTGGCATCTAGAATGTAAACGTTATGGTCATGGAAATGAACCAATTGAGAAGTGGTGGGATCAAGTTTTAGAATCAACTAAAGGAGAAGGATTTCCTGCTCTAATTTATAAATTTAATAATAGGCCAATTAAAGTCAGAGTAACACTTCATAGTGTGAATCCCGAATTAAAAATTAATAATAACAACACATGCGATCTTCTTTGGAAAGACTTTATTTATCTATTAAAAAATTTGTATATTGAAGACATTGAAATGCATAGAAAATAAAAATGTCTTCATTAAAAATAAGAATTTACTTTGAAGATACTGACGCGCAAGGCCTAGTTTATAATTCAAATTATTTAAAATATTTAGAGAGAGGTCGAACAGAGTTTTTAAGAAATCTAGGCTATGATCAAAAAAAACTTTTGAAAGAAGGATTAATATTTGTTGTAAAGAGAGTAAATTTAGATTTTATTAAACCAGCAGAATTAGATGAGGTTATAGAAGTAAAGAGTAAAATTAAAATCGTTAAAAAAGTTAGTTTTACTTTTGTTCAAGAAATATTTGATTCAAATCAAATAAAAATATTAGATGCAAATGTTAAATGTGGATGTTTGGAAGCTAAAAATATGAAACCGTCTAAAATACCTGTTGAGTTAAATCAATCTATGAAAGAAAACATTAATGGCATTTGAATTAAATCTTTTATCTCTTTTCCTAGAAGCAAGTTTAGTCGTTAAATTGGTTCTTATAATTTTGTTGATCATCTCTTTTGTTTCTTGGTGGTTCATAATTGAAAAATACATAACCTTTAAAAGGGTCGAAAAAGATATCTTTGAGTTTAATAAACTTTTTTGGGATAAAATTGATTTAAACGAAATTTTTTCTAAAGTTTCTAAGAAAGAAAAATTGGTGGGAG
>MDSV01046033.1_pt1 | contig 15800 bp, 12 predicted proteins | sample 810851 | NCBI WGS metagenome assembly MDSV01 (sample SAMN05326640, study PRJNA326480) | marine metagenome | isolation source: seawater | place: Atlantic Ocean: North East | collected 2012
GAGACCATTTTTCTTAGAAATAATCCAAAATATAAAAACTGCGGCAATACCCTCTAAGATAAAAAGCCAACTAATGTAACTCAAAGCAGTTTTTGCTTCTCTTGCACCAAATCCATCAAGCAGTGTGTAAGAAGCTATACAAGCACCCGCCATTAATGAAAATATTACCGCTTTATAAGATATCCCAAAGAAAAAGTTATAAATTGAAAGGAGCATTATTCCAAATGAAATAAGAATAACGCCCAACATACTTAAACCTACTGGCAATTCTCCAGCAACAATAAAAGCTCCAATAGTAACTATAACTGGAGCAACTCCTCTCATGAGAGGATAAACCTCACTCATATCTCCTATTTTGTAGCTATTATAAAGAAAAAATAAATAACCAGAATGAACTACTGTAGATGCTATTAAATAAGGCCAAGCTTCTATTGGTGGGAATGCGGAGAAAAAAGATAATACAATTCCAAAAATTAAGTGTGCTAAACCTATCAAAAAGACAACCAGCGATTTTTTACTTGTACCCTTTACTAATGAGTTCCATATGGCATGAAGCAATGCTGCCCCTAGAACTATAAAAAATGCTGCCGAAGTAATCATTCGTTTATTTTAAACTATTTAATTTAGAATGGGATTAAATTTTTAAATACTTTTAACTAATAGGTCGTAATTCCTGAGCAACCCATTTATTAAAATGATGAGTGGGGTTATCCATTACAGGAGAAAAATTACCACCATTGAATACTGGTGATTTTCTTCCTTCTTGCATTCCCTCAATTATATTTAAGTCCTCAGACTGAATGCTAAGCCATTGTTCATAATTTTGCTTTCTAAGAAACTCGAAGGTTTTCGAGTTAGCGGCCTCTTCTCCTACGTAATAAATATCCATATGCTCTTTAGTATAATTATGGCTAATAGGCTCTAACCAATAAGCATAATAATGATCTTTATGAATACCCAGCATGACATTGGGGAAAAGAGCTACATATTCAGCAATCTTTTCTTTTTCCTTAGGCCAATTAGGAAAGGTTGGAAATTCTTTGCCTCCCTCAAAACGAGGATTATAGACGACCGTTCCTTGTCCCGCAAATCGATTAGGTAAGCCTTGAATATGATAGTGGTCTTCTAATTTTGAATAGGAATTTAATCCTGGATGCACCCAGGGCAAATGATAACTCTCACAATAATTTTCTATTGCGAATTTCCAGTTACATTTAGCCTCTAATAAAAAATACCCATAGTCCTTAGAGTGTTTAATTAGTGAACGGTCTTGTTCAGGCCAAAAAGATTCCCATCTTTGACTGAGTGGTTTAATATATTCCTCAAATGGCATCTCATTATCAGAGATATTAACCATAATTAAATCCAGCCAAACATATGATCTTACTTCGTGAAGGTTGCTTTCTGACTTGTTAAAACCTACAGCATCATTTTTGTCCATTCCTCCCAGATGAGGCGTAGCAACCAACTTCCCTTTTAAATCATAGGCCCATGAGTGATAAGGGCACCGTAATACATTTTTTATACTACATGGCTCTTGGAGTATTTTAAATCCTCGATGACTGCATACATTATGAAACACTCTTACAGACTTATCTCTGTCTCTTAGAATGATGAGAGGAATACCCAATAAATCAAAAGGAATAGCATCACCTGGATTAGGCACTGAGCTTGCAACTCCAATAACAACCCATTTATCTTCAAATAGTTTCTTTCTCTCTATGGATGTATACTCACCTCCATTGTAACATTCATTGGGCAAGCCATGCGCTTTCTCTATTGAATTGGATACTGCTTCAAGTTTATCTTTAGATACAAAATTATAAATATTATTGTCCATGCCTTTACTCCTAAAGAAATTTAAAAATCTGTAGGTGCTCCTCCTTCAGAAATTCTCCTATCTACAAATGAGCGTAATTCCTCTTTTATAGAGATATCTATAGGAGGTGGCTCAAATTCATTGATGATTTTTTTCCAAATTTTATTTGCCCGCTGATGTGTCCACTCTTCACCTGCTTCAGCCCAAGCTTCATAGTTTCGCCAGTCAGATAGAAATGGCGAGTAAAACGCATCAGTGTATCTTTCCTGGGTATGATCACAACCAAAAAAATGACCGTTTGGCCCTACCTCACGAATTGCATCGACTGCAAGAGAGTCTGGACTTGTATCAACTATTTTAGGGTCAAAATATTTTTGGAATTGCTGAAGAACTTCACAGTCCATTACAAATTTTTCATAGCTTGCAATTAATCCACCCTCTAACCATCCTGCTGAATGGTAAACAACGTTAACTCCTGCAGTACTCGCAGACCACATACTGTTTAAACTCTCCCACATTGCCTGACCATCCGGTACATTTGCGGCACAAGCATTTGAAGCTCGCAATGGAATTCCATAATAACGAGCCATTTGGCCAGTGATTTGGGTCGCTCGAATATATTCAGGAGTTCCAAAAGCCGGTGCTCCACTTTTCATATCAACGTTTGAGGTAAAGGTACCTAAAACACATGGGGTACCAGGATTTATATACTGTAATAAAGCTATGGCAGCTAATCCTTCAGCAATAGATTGGACTACAGCTCCGGTCATTGTTACTGGAGCCATCGCCCCAGCTAATGTAAAAGGGGTAACAATTACTGGCTGACCTCGACGAGCAAAACGCATGGCACCATCAAGCATCGGCCAATCATGTTTTAAAGGTGAAGAAGAATTGATATTCGTATATATTCTCGGTTTTGAAAAAAATTCTTTTTCACTTAAACCCGACGCTATTCGCCCCATTTCTAAGACGTCCTCTACACGCTGACTCCCTAAAGAGTAAGCATGACAAACTTTATCCGTCAGGGTTAACTTCTCATATAAACATTCTAAATGTCTTATTGAAGCGTGAATATCTATAGGCTCAACAGGATAACCACCTGCAAGATGAATACAATTAAAATACTGAGTAAGCTTTATTAAATCTTTAAAACTTTCAAAATCACCTACACGACGTCCACGATCAAGATCCATAACATTAGGAGGTGAAGAAACATTTACAAAAGCCATATTTCGTCCTCCAATTTTAACACTTTTTTCTAGATTTCTTGGAATTATAGAAAATTCATTTGGGGCCTTTGATATCATTTCTGAAACCCAGGCTCGCTCCATTCTAACATTATTGGATTGACTATCTACAATACAGCCGGCCTCGCGTAAAATACCTTTTGCTTCTTCATTAAGAAATTCAATGCCAATTTCCTCAAGAACTTTCATTGCTGCGTTATCTATTAAATTTACGCTTTCCTCATTCAATGGTTCAATGAAGTTGTCAGTATTGTAAGGAACTTTCCATTCCATTTGTTCAATAGCTACTATCCCTTTTCGATGCGACTTACTTGAACGTCCTCCTGATCTTCTACCTCTATTTTCAACTTTACTGTTTTCCATTTTTTGAACCGTATTGAGAATGACGACATTTCGAAATACTTAATCGTCTCATTGAACGATCATTCATAATTTTGTCAACACTTTAAGAAATGTTTTCATAAATTAACTAAAGATTTTTAAATTCAGAATTAATAAAAGGATATTTAAATATATAATTTAATTTTTATTTCTACGATGATTTGCCTTCTAATCCACCTGAAGCCTCATCTGATGCATCAGGAATACGCATCTCAAAAACATCAGTTACTGACGTATAGTCATAGTATCCCAGTCTTGCTAAAGGTCTGATTTTAGAAATATCCATTTTGCCATTGTCCAAAATATATTCATCATCAACATGTATTCTAACCACCTCTCCATAAACGACATCTACACAACCATGGTTTGATTTTCCTTTCAATCTATGTGTTGACAAATAGCGACATTCAAAATGAGCTGGACTTTCTGCCACCCGAGGCCCAGGGGCATCTATACAATCTGCTTTAGTAACACCGGCATGTTTAAATTCATCCTCAGTAGAAGGAAGCTCCATAGCTGAAATATTAACAGCTTCCCGTAAATTATACGTAGCCATGTTCCATACAAACCAACCTGTTTTTTCTGCATTAACCACGGTGTGTTTGCGTTCTCCTGAAGATAATTGATTGGCTGCAAACATTACCATTGGCGGATCAAAAGTTAAATTTTGCCATTGACTATAAGGAGCTAAATTATAAATACCATCTTCTGAAACAGTAGATAGCCAACCTATTGGTCGGGGGACTGTGCAAGATTTAAAAGGTGAGAAGGGCAAAGGGCATTTTTCAATGCCTGGTGCATAATGCATTTTAAATATCCTTTATAAAATTCCTGGTAAATTAAGATTATTTTCTTTAGCACTCTCAATAGCCAAGTCATAGCCAGCGTCAGCGTGCCTCATTACACCCGTTGCTGGATCATTCCATAAAACTCTCTTAATTCGACTTTTAGCTTCTTCAGACCCATCACAACATATGACCATTCCAGAATGTTGACTGTAACCCATACCTACACCTCCTCCATGATGAATGGAAACCCAGGTTGCACCGCTTGCTGTATTCAGCAACGCATTAAGCAAAGGCCAATCACTTACCGCATCTGATCCATCTTTCATTGCTTCAGTTTCTCGGTTTGGGCTTGCTACCGATCCGCTGTCTAGATGATCTCTTCCTATAACAACTGGAGCTGATAACTCTCCTTTCGAAACCATTTCATTAAAAGCCAAGCCCAGCTTATCTCTTTGCCCTAATCCTACCCAACAAATTCTAGATGGAAGTCCTTGAAATTTTATTCGCTCTCTGGCCATGTCCAACCATTTATGTAGGTGTTTGTCATCAGGGATTAGTTCTTTGACTTTTGCATCAGTCTTGTAGATATCTTCGGGGTCTCCTGACAAAGCGCACCATCGAAATGGTCCAATCCCTCTGCAAAACAAGGGCCTAATATAGGCAGGGACAAAACCAGGAAAGGAGAAAGCATTTTTTAACCCTTCGTCTAAAGCCACTTGTCGTATATTGTTTCCATAATCTAACGTTGGTATTCCCATGTTCCAGAAATCAACCATTGCAGACACATGTATTTTCATAGATTTTCGTGCAGCTGCTTCAACAGATTTTGGGTCACTTTCTCTCTTACTTTTCCACTCACTTAATGTCCATCCCTGAGGAAGGTATCCGTTTATAGGATCATGAGCACTGGTTTGATCGGTAACTATATTTGGCTTGATACCGAGCCTGACCATTTCCGGAAACAAATCTGATGCATTTCCCAATAAGCCGACTGATTTTGCTTCTCCATTTTTTGTCCATTGTTCAATCATAGACATCGCTTCATCTAGAGAACCTGCTCTTTCATCTAAATAGCCTGTACGCAATCTAAAATCTATACTCTCAGGATTACATTCAACGGCCAAGCAGCTTGCTCCTGCCATTACAGCGGCTAAAGGTTGAGCTCCTCCCATCCCTCCTAAGCCTGCCGTTAGTATCCATTTCCCAGAAAGGTCGCCGTTATAATGTTGCCTTCCCGCTTCTACAAATGTTTCATATGTCCCTTGAACTATTCCTTGAGTTCCAATATAAATCCACGAACCGGCTGTCATTTGACCGTACATAGCCAAACCTTTTTTATCAAGTTCATTGAAATGATCCCAGTTGGCCCAATTAGGAACAAGGTTAGAATTTGCAATTAAAACTCGCGGAGCATCAGTATGCGTTTTAAAAATACCAACGGGTTTACCTGATTGAACGAGAAGTGTTTGATCTCCTTCTAAATCTTTTAAGCTGGAAACAATTTTATCAAAATCACTCCAACTCCGCGCTGCTCTTCCAATACCTCCATAAACTACAAGCTCATTTGGATTTTCTGCTACATCAGGATGAAGGTTATTCATTAACATTCTCATTGGCGCTTCAGTTAACCAAGATTTCGCTGTTATCTCAGGCCCTGTTGGGGGTATTACCTCACGAGCATTTTTAATTAATTCTGACATTTTAAATTCTCTTTCAATAAATTTATTTAATTAGCTTTGAAATTGAAATATCAATATTAGCTTCCGAAATTATAGAATTGGTTTTGAGAATATCCGAAACCAAATTTATATCAGAAGCCAAATATCTATCTTCAATCAATCGTGGAATATCATTTCTTAACTTTGCAATTACTTTCTGAAGTAATGAAGAAGTCAACAGAGGGTAACGAGTTTCAATTCCTTGAGCAGCACATAAAAGCTCGATACTGAAAATTACTGATAAATTATTATTCATTCTTAAAAGTCTGTAAGCCCCGTGAGCTGCCATTGAAACATGGTCTTCTTGATTTGCTGATGTAGGTGTGGAATCTGTGACACAGGGATTGGCTAGATGTTTATTTTCACTCATTAAAGCTGCTGCTGTAACTTCGGCAATCATGAAGCCAGAATTCAAGCCTGGGTTATCTGTTAAGAAAGGAGGTAAATCGTAACTTAGACTCGGATCCACCATTAAGGCTACTCGACGTTGTGCAATCGAACCCATCTCGGCAATTGATAAGGCAATTTGATCTGCAGCAAATCCAACCGGTTCTGCATGAAAATTACCCCCCGAAACAATTTTATTCTCATCAACTAAAACCAAAGGATTGTCAGTAACAGCATTCGCTTCAATTATAAGCGTATTGGCTGACATTTTTAAGACATCTAAACAAGCACCGAGAACCTGCGGTTGACACCTTATGCAATACGGATCCTGAACACGTTTATCATCTTCTCTATGGCTTTCTCTAATCAAACTCCCAGTCATTAATTCACGCATTTTTTCAGCTATGAAAATTTGTCCTTTATGACCGCGTAGTAGATGTATTTGCGGTAACAACGGAGAAGTTGAACCCATTATGGCATCTGTTGACATTGAAGAGATTACTATTGAATTTAATACTGAACGCAAAGCCTCAAACAATCCAACCAGCGAGCATGCTGTGGAAAATTGTGTCCCGTTTAATAATGCTAACCCCTCTTTTGGCCCCAAAGTGATTGGTTTTATTTTAGCTTTTGATAACGCTTCAGATCCTTTTAACTTAGAGCCTTTATACTCTGCCCACCCTTCTCCAATCATTACTGCTGCCATATGAGCAAGAGGGGCTAAATCTCCAGAAGCCCCGACTGATCCTTGATGAGGGATTATAGGGATCACCCCTGCATTTAGTAGTTTTTCTAATTGTTCTATAGTCGACCATTGAACGCCTGAAGATCCCAGACCAAGAGAAATCATTTTCAAAACCATCATCAGTCGTGTAATAGATTCAGGCAGTTGATCTCCAACACCAGAACAATGACTTAATATTAAATTTCTCTGCAGTTGTTCAGTTTCTTCAGGGGGTATCTTTTTGCTAGCTAATTTTCCAAAGCCAGTATTGATACCGTATACAGGCTCTTCGCCTTTGGATGCTTCTTTTACAATTTTTGCCGCTGTCTCTACTTTATCTTTGAAAGATTTATTTATTTCAACATGCAGTTTTTCTCGGTAAATTTTTTCTAAACTATCTAAAGTTATCAACCCTGGTTCAAGAGAGACTTTCATACATTTCCTCTAAAGATTCTTTTATATAAAGGATTAAATCCTATTCTATAGGATAGTTCTGATGGGTGATCGATATCCCAAATGGCTATATCAGCTATCATACCTTCTTTTAGAATACCAATGTCATTCAACCCAAGAGCCTTGGCAGCATTCTTTGTAACGCCAGTGATAGTTTCTTGTGGTGTAATGCTAAATAAAGTTGACGCCATGTTCATAGCCAGAAGTATAGAGGTCATAGGTGAAGAACCCGGATTACAGTCAGTAGCAATAGCCATTGGAACGGCATATTTTCTAAAATATTCAATTGGAGGTTTTTGTTTTTCATGCAAAGTATAAAAAGCCCCCGGTAAAACAACTGCTACAGAATTTGAAGCAGCCATAGCTTTTACATCTTCTTCATTTGCATATTCTAAGTGATCGACCGATATTGCATTAAAGGCTGCAGCAATTTGAACACCTCCTGAATGACTTAACTGCTCTGCATGTAATTTTACAGGGATATTTAATTCCTTGGCTAATTTAAAAACCTGCTTTATTTGAGATGTTGACAGCGCAACTATTTCACAAAATCCATCAACTGCATCTACTAAACCTTCATCATATGCTTTTCTTAATGCAGGTAAGCACACTTCATGAATATAATCTTCCGGTTTTTCTTTATACAAGGCATCAATGCCATGTGAACCTAAAAAACTAGTTTTAACCCGAATAGGCCTTAATGTTTCTAATTTTCTAGCAACTCTCAACATCATGCACTCAGTTTCAATATCAAGCCCATAACCAGATTTAATCTCAACGGTTGTAACGCCATAGTTAATCATCTCGTCTAACCTTGTGAGCGCTGATTTAATAAGATAACTCTCAGATGCTGCACGAGTATCTTTTACCGTAGATGCTATGCCACCACCCGCTGCCGCAATTTCTTGATAGGTTTTCCCATTTAATCTCATGTCAAATTCTTTTGCTCTATTGCCTCCAAAGACAAGATGCGTATGGCAGTCAATTAAACCAGGGGTAACAACTCTATCTTCCAGAGAATGAAATTCCCATTCCTTATATTTTTGGGGGATTGAATCAATGCTTCCAATCCACATGATCCTCTCCCCATCAATCACCAAGGCTTGATTTTTAACTAAATCTCCACCCTCTTTAGTGTCATTCATGCTTAAAACCGAAGCTTTGGTTAAAACATGTCTGTTTGTTAAAGCAGTTGCCATGATTCATTGATTCCTAAAAATAATAGTCCTATAAAAGTAGAATAATTAGAAAATATAAACTGAATATATACGTTAAAATGAATAATAAGGAAATGATAATTAAAGCAAAGTCTGCGTTACTTCCCAACGGATGGTCGGATAATGTTTACGTACAAATTGGCAATCAAGGGAAAATAAGTGGGGTTTCTTTTGAAGCTATAGAAAAAAAAGATGCTAAAACGATAAATGTAGATTTTTTACTGCCTGCCGTAGCCAATTTACATAGCCATTCATTTCAAAGAGCCATGGCTGGACTTACTGAAAAGAAAGGTAAGGATGGTAATGATAGTTTTTGGACTTGGAGGGATTTAATGTATAAATTCCTCGATCTTTTAACACCTGAAGATATTTTATCCATAACTGCTTTTGGTCAAATGGAAATGCTAAAAGCTGGCTTTTCTTCTGTTGCAGAGTTTCATTATTTACATCACCAAACGAACGGTAATCCATATAATAGTATCTCACAAATGTCACAGTCAATAATCGAAGCATCAAAAGAAACCGGAATTGGTCTTTGTTTGCTACCTGTTCTTTATGAGAGAGGTGGATGCGATAATAGACCCTTAACTAAAGGACAAAAAAGGTTTGGAAATAATTTTGATCAATTTGTAAAACTAATTAATGAAGTTAAAATTCATAGTGAAAATACACTCAACTGTAATCTTGGTGTAGCAGCTCATTCATTAAGAGCTGTCAGAAAAGAATCCTTAGAACAAATTGAAAAATTATTAAATGGACCAATACATATCCACGCTGCAGAACAAGACCAAGAAGTTGATGAGATTCTATCAGCTTATGGACAACGACCTGTGGAATGGCTTTTAAATAATATGGATATTAATAAAAGATGGTGTCTTATCCATTGTACTCAAATGACTGAAGATGAAACTATAAAGCTTTCAAAATCAGGTGCTGTTGCTGGCTTGTGTCCTGTTACTGAGGCTAATCTTGGCGATGGAATATTTAATGGTCTAGATTTTTTTAATAACAACGGCACTTTTGGAGTAGGAACAGATTCTAATATTAATATTAGTTTAATAGAAGAATTAAAAATGCTTGAATATTCACAAAGATTAAATACAAAAAAACGTGCCGTTCTATCGGATAAAAACCGATCTACTGGAAGAGTTTTATTTGATAAAAGTTTGTTCGGTGGATCATTGGCAACTCAAAGAGAAACCGGAGAGATATCAATTGGTAAAACCGCTGACCTTATCAGCCTTGATCACAACATCATTGATCTAAATGAAAGGAATAAAGATACTATTCTTGATTATTTGATATTTTCATCTCAAGGCAATGCCATTAATAATGTTTGGTCTGCAGGTAGCTTAGTAATCGATAATGGAAGACATTTTAACCAAGAAATGATTACAAAAAGGTACAAAAACACCATGACCTCATTGAGGGAAAAAACCTAAAGCATGCTTTAAAAGAATCTATTATTCACCTTAGTCATTGGGTTAAACAGAAAACACGTTAATCTTTTTAATTTATTTCATAAATCAATAATATTTTTCTTGTATGAGTTGATTAATCATTCTCAAAAATAATATATCTTGCAAAACTAAAGGATCAGTAATGTTCTTTTTTTCTATTCAGGATTTAATAACTAACTTTCTGTCTAGTAAATCTGATAAAAATTTTAATCTCCCATGGACATGATCAACTAACAATATTTTTGCCTGACCTTTACATTCAACCGTTAAGTTTTCAGAATTTATATCTAATTGAATATTTTTTATTAATTCGGGTAATCCGGCACTTAATGTCATCGCAAACCTTAATGCTAACCCAACAACCAATGCCGTAAAAAGATCTTCTTTATTTAAAATTGATTTAAAATCAAATGGAAATTTTTTCATTTCAAATTGCCTTGCATATCTAAAATATAGAGCTCTAGACAACCATGCTCTTTCACGATGGGTAATAGAGTTTACTGGCAATAGTAAAATCCTCTCGGTAGCCCGAAATGCACGAGAGTTTATATTTTCATTCCAAGATATATCTGCTAGCAAACAAGCCGCTTTAAGTAATCTCTTTAAATCTTTTTTATCCCCAATTGCAATGAGACATTTTAGAAGCTTTTCAAGAGATTTAGATAATCCTGAAAATCTTTCTGTCCGCTTTGCAATTTCTTTACAGGTTGTTAATAAAGGATCTTTTTTAAACTTTGAGGAGGCAAGAGACTCTAAAACAACACCGTCTCTCACACTGGTTCCACATATCATGATATTTTTTGTTTGTGTTTCATTTAAGACTATATTCATTATTTTTGCTGCATTTGACATAGTCTCCTTTCTTGAAGAAGGTATACCTTTTAATATTCCATTATTTTTAATTATTTTATTGAGAATCCTTTTAGTCTTTGACATTGACAAAGTAAGGCCATGAAGAGATTCAATAGGATATTTCTTTTTATACCTGTAGGCCATCCCCAGAGCTCTAAAACTTCCTCCCACTCCATAAAAATAGTTCTTTCCTTTATTATTTTCCCAATTAAGTTTTTTAAGATAATTCGAAAAGTCATTATTTTTAATATCACTTAAATGCCCAAAATTTAAACTTAATGTATCTTTAACTTCTCCTTTTTGAACACGAATCAGCTCAAGGCTTCCCCCTCCTAAATCGGCAATTATTCCATCAGCTTTTGGAATATTTGCAATCAATCCTCTAGCGACTAAACTAGCCTCTTCTTTTCCTGACAATACTCTAATTTTGCACCCTAGAAGCATTTCAGCAGGTTCTAAAAATTCACTCGCATTAATAGCCTGTCTCGATGCTGCAGTAGCAATTACATGAATTGAGCCTAAGCCGGCTGACTTTACTATTTTTGAAAACCTACCAATTGTTTCGAGAGCATGATCAATACGATCTTTTTGCAACATCTTTGTTTGTTGCACACCGTAACCTAGCTTGCAGGTAATCCTCTCGTTAAATAATGGATAAGGGTATCTTCCATATTTATCAAAGATAACTAATCTTATAGAATTAGACCCTATATCGATGACACCGATTTTCCCAAGATTAGCTTGATTTTTCTGCACTATAAGAACTTATTAGTAAATTTTTGGTACATATAACTTATTAGGCAAAGTTTGTCTCTCGTAATCTGGATTGAAAACTCTATCAGGTAACTTTACTTTTTGATGCGGAACTTCCTTATAGGGTATCTTTGATAAAATATGCTCTATACAATTCAATCTTTCACGTTTTTTATCATTTCCTTCAACTATATACCAAGGTGCTTCTTCAATATTGGTTCTTTTAAACATAACTTCCTTCGCTTTGGTATATTTTTCCCAGTTAATTCTACTTTGCAAATCCATATCTGAAAATTTCCACTGCTTAAGAGGGTCGCTAAGCCTTATAAGAAAACGAAGTTGTTGCTCCTCATCTGTTATTGAAAACCAATATTTCAAAAGAACTATTCCAGATCTAACAAGCATTTTTTCAAACTCTGGAACATCACGATAAAATTGTTCCACTTGATCTCTAGTGGCAAATTTCATCACTTTCTCAACACCGGCACGATTATACCATGAACGATCAAATAGAACCATTTCCCCACCAGCAGGAAGGTGTGGTACAAAGCGCTGAAAGTACCATTGTGATTGCTCACGTTCAGATGGTTTAGGCAAAGCAACCACTCTTGCTACTCTAGGGTCTAATCTCTGAGTAATCCTTTTGATAACTCCCCCTTTGCCAGCACTATCACGACCTTCACATATAATTAAAACTTTAGCATTTGTATGCACTATCCAATCTTGTAACTTAATCAATTCAGCTTGAAGTTTTAGAAGATTTTTAAAGTATATTTTTTTATCTAAAGATTTTGGCTTATCACCTTTATAAATTTTTTTAATGTGCTCACGCATTTCTGCTGATAATAAAGGCTGGTTAAGTTCACTCTCAAACATTTCGTCTAAAGTTTCATTTAACTCTGCATCGAGCCAATTATTAAAATTTTCTTCTTTTGAAACCATCTACTTACCTTAACTTAAATATATTATTTAACGTAAACATTTTACTTTATACAAATTGAAACTAAATTTAAATTTCATAATAATCCTTTGGCCTGTTTAATGATACTAATTTAAAATCATTGATTGACCCTATTTGTGAATTATCCTTATCTAAGCTTAAATGAGCTAAAGCTGCCGTTGGAAGGTGAATACCTTTGTTTAAAGAGGCAAGATTAACTATTTCACTAAGACCTGGATTATGTCCAACTATTACGATGTTACTATACTTTTTTATCTCTTTATTAAGACATTCTATTATCTTTTCTTTACTAGCAAGATACAACTCATCTAAATAATTCACCTTGGGTTTTTTTAAAAATATGTCCAACATATTCTCAACCGTTTGAGTTGTTCTCATTGAAGTTGAAGATAGAATTATTTCAATATTGGAGCATTTAGAGATTAAAACTTCAGTCATTTTGGGTACATCTCTAAACCCTCTTTTAGACAAAGGTCTTGAATGATCTGTTAAATAAGAATCACTCCAGTCAGACTTACCATGGCGAAATAAAAAAACATTTTTCAATTTTTTGCCCATAATATTAACATATTACAACCTTAGGGAATTTAGTAAAATATATTATTTACCTATGACATTTGTAATTAATAAAAGGTTACATTATATTACTTCAATCTTTTCTCTAATTCTAAGTTTGGTTGAAAATCAAGATTAAAAGAAGATTGAATATATCTACTTAAATATTTAACATTAAGTATAAGACAAAAATGAAACTAGGATATTTTCAGTGGCAATTGGTATAAATGGCTTAGGTCGCATAGGGAGACTTGTTTTAAAAGACTTCTTTGGAGGCTTCAACCGTAAATCTAATAATAAAGATATAAATATTTTACATTTAAATGAGCCTAATTGTGATGCAGAAACACTTTGTCATCTTTTAAAGTTTGATAGTGTGCATGGTATATGGAATGCTTCAATTAATCGTATAGACGATAATAAAATTTCAATTAATGGTAAGGAGTTAATATTAACTAACTACACTAATCTATCTGATATCAATTGGGGAAATGGTAGATGTAAAATTGTTCTAGATTGTACAGGAAAATTCTTATTAAAAAACAAGTTAAAAAACTATTTTGATAAGAATATAAAGAAAGTCATTGTTTCTGCACCTATAAATGATCCTGAAGTTTTGAATATTGTTTTTGGTGTAAATGAACATCTTTATAATTCAGCAAAACATAACATTGTAACTGGAGCATCATGTACCACTAATTGTCTTGCGCCTATTGTAAGTATTATTCATAAAAATTTTGGCATTATAAAAGGACAAATAACAACTATACATAACCCTACAAATACCAATGTACTTTTAGACAAACCTCATAAGGATTTAAGAAGAGCAAGGTCAACAATGCTTTCAATGCACCCTACTTCTACTGGAAGCGCAAAGGCAATTGGATTAATTTTTCCAGAATTAAAGGGAAAACTTGATGGTCACGCAGTAAGAGTTCCTGTTATTAATTCAAGTTTAATAGATTGTGTTTTTCAACTAGAAAAGAATGTCAGAAAAAGCGAGGTAAATGATCTATTTAAACAAGTCTCTAAAAAAGAAATGAAGGGTATTTTGGGAATTGAATTTAATCCATTGGTATCAATAGATTTTGTTAATGATACAAGAAGCAGTATTATTGATGCACCTAGTACTTTGATTACTGATAGTAATTTACTAAAAATATACTCTTGGTATGATAATGAAACAGGATACGCATGCAGAATGAATGATATAGCAAGAATGATAAACAATTCATTAGATGTTTAATTTAAAAAATTTTCTTATAATCACTAATACATATCTATTTTTTACCCTCACTGACGGTGCGATTAGAATGATCGTACTTCTCCATTTTTTTCATCTAGGCTTTTCTCCTTTAACACTAGCAGTGTTGTTCCTACTTTACGAATTTGTTGGTGTAATTACAAACTTAATTGGAGGATGGTTTGCATCCTTATATGGGATCAAAAAAATGCTTCTAGTAGGAGTTTTTCTCCAAATTTTTGGTTTATATTTTTTATCATTTTATTCCCCATCATGGGGAATATATGATTCCATTATATGGATAATGATTGCACAAGGTATATCTGGTATTGCAAAAGATATTTGTAAAACCTCATCAAAGTCAGCTGTAAAAATTGTATCTGATAATGGCAAAGGAGTTTTATTCAAATGGATATCATGGTTTACAGGCCTTAAAAATTCTTCAAAAGGTTTAGGGTTTTTTATAGGTGGTTTGTTAATAGAAATAGTTGGGTTTAAATACTCTATTTATTGTTTGATAATTTTCCTAGGACTATGTCTTTTGTTATTATTTTTCTTAGAGAATCAAATAGGTATTTTGAAACCCTCAAAAAATTTAAAACAATTTTTTAGTAAATCAAGAAACATAAATATTTTATCTATAGCAAGGATATTTTTATTTGGGTCTCGAGATATGTGGTTTGTTGTAGGTCTTCCATTATTTCTCTATTCGATTGGTTGGTCGTTTTGGCTTGTTGGATCATTTTTAGCTTTTTGGACAATTGGATATGGTATTTGTCAATCATCTATTCCATTTTTAATCAAAAGAAGTGCTGATGGTTTAAGTCTCGAGGTTTTATCAACAAAATTTTGGATATTTATCTTAGCAATCATTCAGCTTGTAATACTTATATTAATCCAATTTAATTTTCAGTATCTTTCAACCGAGAAAATCCTTATATTTGGTTTATTAATATATGGAGCAGTTTTTTCTGTAAATTCTGCATTACACTCATATCTAATTCTAGCATACTCAGAAAATTCTTCTGTAACCGAAGATGTCGGTTTTTATTATTCATCAAATGCATTAGGAAGATTTTTTGGTACTTTTTTATCGGGATTTCTATTTCAAATGACTAATATATCGGGGTGTATCGCCGGATCATTTATTTTTATATTGATAGGTATGTTTATAATTAGAAAATTATAAATATACCTCTTGATATTTATAATTATATAACGTAGTTAATCCTCAAAAAACTA
>MDSV01127303.1_pt1 | contig 15800 bp, 17 predicted proteins | sample 810851 | NCBI WGS metagenome assembly MDSV01 (sample SAMN05326640, study PRJNA326480) | marine metagenome | isolation source: seawater | place: Atlantic Ocean: North East | collected 2012
ATAATTATGATCAGAGTCAATCATAACTCTATCGTAAAATTTTGTTCGACCACCTTCAATATTTACTGTATCATAAATATTAAATTTATCATCTTCAAGTCCTGCAATAACAGATGCAGTTTTAAAAGTAGATCCGGGAGATATATGCTGAGCCAGAGCAAAATTAAATGCTTCACTAACTCTATCATTAGTGTCTTTTTTCAAGTTTGCAATAACTTTAATTTCGCCTGTGGCAACTTCCATCATAACAATACACCCCCAATCTGCATTATTTTCAATTAATGCATTTTGTAGTGATTTTTCTGCAACATCTTGCATATCTACATTAATTGTCGTTAAAATATTATTACCAGCACTTGGCAGTATATCTCCTTTTGATTCTTGGGGTACCCAAACACCTCTATCAATCTTTCTTTTCAACTGCAAGCCGTTTTTTCCTGACAGTTGCTGATTATAAGCTCTTTCAATTCCAACTGGATTGACATCTCTAAGTTTACCTATTGTTCTCTTTGCAAGTAAACCATATGGATTTATTCTATTCGGTCTCTCAATAGCAATCAAACCTCCTTTATTTTGACCTAAATTAAAAATGGGCATTTTTTTTAATTCATTTAATTGTATGTGGGTTACCTTCTTTTTTAAAAGAATAAATTTGTTTGCTTTCTTATTTTTAGAGTTAAGTAAAAATTGTTTGTATTCTATATGTGATTTGTCAGTAAAAAGTTCTGAAAGTAAATAAGCAAGACTATCAACGTTATTCAAAAACAAATCATTATTCATTACACTCATATCTAATCTAACATTATAAAGAGGCATAGAAATAGCTAACAAAGATCCATCATCTGAAACTATATTTCCTCTAGAAGCATCAACAGAAAAGTATTTTGGCTGACTATTTGTATTAATTTCGGTTTTTAAATGCTGAACAGTTAGAATTTTTAAAACAACTATTATAGAGATCAATAAGGTTAAAAGATACAAAACAACTACTCTTAAATTGATATTTGTTTTTTTTCTATTCATATTAATACTCAACAATTTTTGGAGGAGTTAAAGATGTTTTAATTTCCAAATCATCAACTAAATTTTCTATCACAGAACGCCTATACATACTTGTTAGTTCTGACTTTGTCGTGATATAAACTAGTCTTAAATCTGCTACTTCTTTTTCTAGATATATTGATTTTTTTAATAGACTCTCAGCTCTAAAAGAAATACTGATATTAAATAGGATAAGTGATACAATAAATAAAATGTAGGGACTGTATTTTAAATTATTTTTGTCAGATATAAACTCACCTCTTAAAATTGCACTTATAGCATTTATATTTTGAGATTTTTTTACCATCTATATTCTTTCAGCTATTCTTAATTTTGCACTTCTAGATCGAGGATTATTTAAAATTTCATCCTCTTTTGGGCATATAATCTTATTATTTAACTGTTTAAAATTCCTCTTAATATTTCCAAAAAAGTCCTTTACTAATTTTCCCTCAACGTTACCTTTTTTAATAAAATTTTTAACTATCCTATCTTCTAATGAATGATAAGATATTACAACGATCCTTGCATTAGTTTTTAATAATTCATTACAGCTATTCAATAAATCTATCAAGCATGATAACTCATCATTCACTTCTATTCTAATTGCTTGAAAAACTCTTGCTAAAAATTTATTTTTTTTTGAAGTTGGGATCAAATACTTAAGACTTAGAATTAAATCATTAGTGTTCACTATTACATTTGATTTTCTAAATTCTATAATTTTATCAGCTATCATGTTCGAATTTGAAAACTCTCCATATCTCCGAAATATTTCTGATAATTTTTCTTTTGAATATTCATTTAAAATACTAACCGCAGATTGTGGCATTTTCATATTCATTCTCATATCTAGTTTTTCATTAAAACGTATTGAAAAACCTCTTTTTGGACTATCTATTTGATGCGATGAAACTCCTAAATCAGCTAACAAACCATCTATTTTTTCTATACCTTCTACTTTCAAAAACTTCTTGATATGTCTAAAGTTTGATTTAAAAAATTTAAATCTTTTATCTTGAAATACATTTTGATATGCATCAAGATCTTGATCGAAGGAATATAGCTTACCATCAGATAAATTATCTAAAATAGCTTTTGAATGTCCACCTCCACCAAAAGTTGCATCAACATACACTCCATTAGGTTTTATGTTTAATCCATCAATACATTCTTTTAACATAACTGGATTATGATAGCTCATTAAAGTTCTTTTTTTGTTTGATCTCCCATAACCTCTTCTGCTAAACTTGAGAAAGTTCGCAAAGTTTTTGCAACTGATTTTTCATATTTTTTCTTATCCCAAAGCTCAATCATATTTACAGACGAAGAAAGAACGATATCTTTATCAATTTCAGCATAAACAAATAAATCCTTAGGAATTAACAATCGTCCTGACTTATCAATATCAATAAGTTTTAGTCCAGACATGTACGATCTAATAAAATCATTATTCTTTTTTACAAACCTATTTAACTGATTTACTTGAGAAACAACCAAATTCCATTCAGACATTGGATGTATTTCAAGACATTGATTGAATACCGATCTCTTTATTATAAACCCATCATTAATGATTTTTTGCAGCTGTTTCTTTAAGGCTGTTGGAAGCATAATACGCCCCTTAATATCTGCTTTACATTCATATGTACCAATAATATGAATCATAATTCGTAATACTTTGTTTATTAATAATGTGCTAATATACAAATTATACCCACTTTTTACCACAATATACCACTTTGTTGATAACTTTTAACACTTTATTGTTAATATCATGAATTATTAAGTGGATATTTTTGATAAAATTTGTCTTTTGTATATTTGCATAATCTTTTATAAAATATGATTAAAAAGGAAAAAAAATTCAAGTGGCTAGAAAAAGGAAGTAAGGGAGAGAATGTAATTTTATTACATGGACTAATGGGGGGAGTAGAAAACTTTGGCGATATGGTGAATTATATTTCAAAAGAATGCAAAGTATATGGCCTAGATTTACGACTATTTGAAGGAATTAAACTAAATGTTTCAGTAAAAAAATTAAGTGATTATCTTTATTCATTCATGAACCACTTAAATATAAAACAAGCTGTATTAATTGGTAATTCAATGGGAGGGCATATTGGTTTAATTTTCGCAAAAGAACATCCTGAAATGGTTAAAGGCTTGATTTTAACCGGTAGTTCAGGTCTTTTTGAAAATTCAATGGGTGATTCATTTCCAAGAAGAGGTGACTATAATTATATAAAGAAAAAAACAGAAGAAGTTTTTTATGATCCAAAAGTAGCAACAAAAGAATTAGTAGACAGAGTATTTAAACTTGCTAACAATAGAATTAATTTATTAAAACTTCTAGGATATGCAAAATCTGCAATACGACACAATATGGCAGAAGATATACCTAATATTATTATCCCGGTATCTTTGATTTGGGGTGAAAATGATATAGTTACTCCACCTCATGTTGCTGAAGAATTTCATAAATTATTACCAAATTCAGAGCTCAATTGGATTCCCTTATGTGGTCATGCTGCAATGTGGGAGCACCCAAAAAAATTCAGTGATATTGTACTTAAGTTTTTAAAACATTATTTTTAAAATATTATCAATGAAAATTGATAATAAAGTTTTTGTTAAAAGCAGCACAAGTTATAAATCTTGTCCAGATATGGATTTTCCAGAATATGCATTTGTTGGCAGATCAAATGTTGGTAAATCATCTTTAATTAATTCATTAATTAATCAAAAAAATTTTGCTAAAACATCTTCAAAACCAGGAAAAACAAAACTAATTAACCATTTTAAAATTAATAATTGTTGGTATCTAGCAGATTTACCTGGATTTGGTTATGCAAAAGTTTCAAAATCTATGAGAGAGGAGTTTTTAAAAATGATTTACGATTATTTAAAGAACAGAGAAAATATCTCGTGTGTTTTTATGCTAATTGATAGTAGGTTAAAGCCACAAAAAATTGATCAGGAAAATATGATATGGCTTGCAGAGCATCAAATTCCATTTATAATAGTTTTTACTAAGATTGATAAATTAAACAAAAACCAATTGGACCAAAATATTATTTTTTATAAAAAATTTATGCTAAAAAATTGGGTTGAGTTACCAAAAATTATCCTTACATCATCAAAAAAAAAATATAGGATTGGTTGAGTTAAAAAACTACATCAACTACTTGAACTCTACATTAAAAAACAATTAGCTATTTAAAATCTTAGTTTCTTTGGCAAACATACTACAATACTGCTTTAGTTTTACAGCTAATTTATCCTCGCCTGTCGCTCGCTCTAAACTATTAGCCATACTTATGAGGGTTTGATGATACATAATAAACATTTCATGAACTGGCATATCCTTGGTCCATAAATCAATTTTCAAAGTTTCTTTTTTCTTAGCTTGCCATAATGAAATCATCATTGATTTTATGTTTGACTCATGAGCATCACTTGTATTCATAGAAATTTTTTCAGGAAGATGATTTTCATCTAAATCAACTTCGATTTTTATAATTTGTTTCATTTTCTGGGTTTATATTTAGATTTATTTAAAATTTTAGAATAATCATTTTCTAACATTAATTCGTTAATAGAAACTCTATTATTTTTCATATAACTATCTATTATTTTATAGCCGATAAAATAACCTAATCTTGCTGGAGCCTCTTTTGGCATTCCCTTCACAAATGGAGAGTAGTAAAAAAAGCTTCTGTAATCTCTTTCTCTTTGTGAGTATAATAATTTATTTTCTATAATAAAACTCCAAACTTTACTCTCATTATCTAACAACCAATCCAATTGTTTTTTTGAAAATCTCAAGTTATTATTATCTTTATTCTTAGGAAGAATATCTTTAACAAAAAACATAACCTTTCCAGAATAGATTAATTTAGACAAAAAATCACTTTGATAATTTTTTAAAAAATAATTATTACACCAAACTTCTACTACGTTAGAAGAAATATAATCAGGATTTTTATAATCTCGTAAATATTTAGGCTCTCCTAACAAGCTATAAAACTTACTGTTTTTTCCTAAAAAGTTTTCTAAGCCAACTCCTACCACGTCATCATAAAAAATAACTCCATATTTAAAACCACCAAAAAAGGTGTAAACTTCTGGTAAAGAGTAATTAGGAAAATATTTATTAATATTTGTAAAAGCTAAATCAATTTCATTTTTAATTTGATATATATCTTCAAAAAAAATCGCTACACTGTCGTATGCTTCTCGCATATCAGGATGATTTACAAAGCTTAATAATTCATGCTTAAAATTTTTGCTGCGTATATCTTTTTGATTTAAAATATTATTAGAGAAAAATTCACTAAAAATCGAGTGATCAACTTCAAATTTGTTAATTATATTTTGATAATTTTTTTCATTAATAGAAAAAACTAACTCTTCGTATCTATGGTAATTTAAATTACTTTTGTTTTTTGTTTTAAAAGTTATTAAATAATTACAGGCAAATAATAATAATAAAATAATTGTAGTATATAAAATTAACTTTTTCATTATCAACAAAAGTATAAAGTTTTACTTTAAATTTGCAAATATTATGAATACTGAAAAAATTATTTCATATATAACAAACTGGATTCTAGAATACAGTGAAAAAAATAACATCAAAGGATTTGTAATTGGTATTTCTGGAGGTATTGATTCTGCTGTAACATCAATACTAACTGCAAAAACAAAAAAACCTTTACTATGTCTAAACATGCCAATTCATCAAGACAACAAGCAATTTGAAAGAGCTAAAAAACATATTGAATTTTTACAAAATAAATATGAAAATGTTAGTTATAAAAAAGTAAATCTAAGCAAATTATTTGATGAATTTAAAGATACCGTCTCAGAGCAAAAACAATGTAATTTATCTCTTGCAAATACAAGAGCTCGGCTTAGAATGACTATGCTATATTATTATGCTCAGTTAAATAACTATATAGTTGTTGGCACAGGAAATAAGGTTGAAGATTTTGGTGTTGGGTTTTATACAAAATATGGTGACGGGGGTGTAGATATTAGCCCTATAGCTGATCTATTAAAATCTGAAGTTTATTTATTAGGTAAAAAACTTAATGTTATTAATGACATATTAGAAGCTCCACCTACTGATGGACTATGGGATAATAATTTAACAGATGAAGATCAAATTGGCGCAACTTATGATGAATTAGAATGGGCGATGAAAAATAATAATTTTGATAATTTATCTGGAAGACAAAAGGAGGTTCAGTCAATTTATTATAGATTTAATAAAATGAATAAACATAAAATGATACCTATTCCGGTATGTGTAATTCCAAAAAAGTAAAATCAATTTATTCTACTTTTTACTATATTTATTATTAAAAATGTGATAAACACAAATATTGATATTCTACCAATATAATCACCATAAATATTATAAAAAGTTCTAGTTTTTGCATAACTTAGATAACCAGTGAATGCAGTTTTTTCATCCCAATTTGTTTGACAAATAACATTACCTCGATTATCTATTAAGCCCGAAATACCTGTGTTTGCTGACCTAACAACATATTTTCTATGCTCAATTGCCCTTAAACGTGAATATTGAAAATGCTGCTTATAACCCGCTGTATTCTTCCACCATCCATCATTTGTTATAACACACAAAAAATCTGGATTTTTTTGTGAAATAATGTCACCATAAATACTTTCATAACAAATGAGAGGAAGTATTTTATCCTTTGAAGTTTGAAATAAATTGATGTCATTATCACTACCCAATGAACCGCTAATACCTCCTAGATCAACTGATAAGTTTGAAAAATTATTAAAAAGTATGGGGAAGGGTATTTTTTCTACTCCTGGAACTAATTTAGTTTTATGATAAATCGCTATTTTATTATCTGATGAAAGAAAAATAGCTGAATTATAAGCATCATAAAAATTATTAGAATTCGTAAATTTTCTTGCAGTAACTGACTTTTTATTATTGTAATACTTATATGTTGTTGCTCCAATTAAAATATTTAATTTAGGAAAATCTTCTTGTAATTCTTTAAGTAGATTTATACTTGCATTTTCATGTACTTTATTTTCCCATAAAGACTCTTGTATAGCAGTTTCAGGTCCAATTAAAAATTTTGTTTCCTTATTAAGATATTTTCTAGAAAGAGATATGAAATCTTTTATTTGACCAATAGGATCTGTTGTAAATTTTTCATTATAAGGATCTATGTTTGGCTGAACAACAACAACCTCAACTTTAATATTGCTATTACTTATTTTTGCAAATGAGTTTGCTAAAAAAACTAACACCGTACTAAATATTAGTAAATACAAATACTTACGCTTCTTGTAAAATAATAATTTAAAAAACAACATATTAATTATTAAAATAAAAACTGATCCTCCTAATACTCCTGTAAATTCATACCACTGCACAAAGTATGTTGAATTTGCAAAAACATTACCTAATGTCAACCATGGCCATGATAAATCCCAGTTTAAATGTAAATATTCCATTGAAATCCAACATGAAATAAAAATTAATGCTCTAAATTTATTTTTTCTGAAACATCCCAACAAAACTGATAAATAAAATACTAATGTCATTAGTAATGAATTAATTACAAACGCACATATTGCACCAAAGAGAGTTGCGTAATAAATCCAATAGGTAGTTAGAAAATTAAAAACAAAAAAAGTTAAAAACAGAAAAGAAAAAATTTTTGATCTACTAAAATTATTTTTTATTATCTCATTTGATATGAAATAAAAAAGAGGAACAAATGCTACAAAAATTAAATATGTTAAACCCCCTATATTTGGCCAAGATAATGCCAATAATAAGCCACTTAATATTGAGAATAAAGAAAATTTCATATAAGTTACAAATATTATCATATTTTTGTTTAAATGAATATAATTTCAAAAAATATACCAAACTTACTATCTTGTTTAAACTTAATTATAGGGTTAATATCAATTAGTTTTTCCTTTCAAGGAAATTTAGCTTTTGGAACAATTTTAATTTTTTTAGGCCTTTTTATAGATTTTTTTGATGGTTTTTTTGCAAGACTTCTTAATGCTTATAGCGAATTTGGAAAACAATTAGATTCTCTAGCAGATTTGGTGACATTTGGAATCGCGCCTTCTATCATAATATATCAACTAATTCACCATAAAATTTTTAATGAATATATTTTGGAAAATCTAAATACGGATTTTAGCATCGCTTATTTCGCCTTTATTTTTCCAGTTTTTGGAGCTATTAGACTAGCTAAATTTAATTTAGACACTGAACAACAAGAGAATTTTATTGGCCTGCCAATACCTGCAGCAGGAATATTTTTAGCATCTCTGTCTTTTTATGATGAAAAAATACTAACAACTCATATTCTCCTATTATGTTTATTTACTTTATCTATACTATTAGTATCTAAAATAAGCTTGTTTTCACTTAAAATAAAAAAACATGAACAAAAAAGATCAAGAATAAATTATTTTAGAATAATACTGATTATTTCGTCTCTAATTTTGTTCTACTTTTTTAATTTTGTAAGTATACCTATAATAATATTAATATATATAACTTTGTCATTAACACATAATTTAACAAAATGAAATTCTTAGCTGAAATAAATATTATGCCTTTAAAAACTTTACTTGATCCACAAGGTAAAGCTGTTTCATCAAGTATGAAAAATATTAATCTAGAAGAAATATCTAATGTAAGAATTGGAAAGCACATAACATTAGAAGTCGAAGCTGAAAATGAAGATGCCGCTAGTGAAAAAGTTAAAGCTGCTTGTGAAAAAATACTTTGCAATCAAATAATGGAATACTTTGATTTTATTATTAAAAAACTATAACTACTATTTACGTAATTCAAAATTTCTTCCCAAGTAAACTTTTCTAACTTGTTTATCATTTGCAAGTTCAGTGGCAGTGCCAGATTTTAGTATACTACCTTCAAACAAAAGGTATGCTCTATCAGTTATCGAAAGTGTCTCGTGTACATTATGATCAGTAATTAAAATCCCTATTTTTTTCTTTTTCAATTTTCTAATAATATTTTGAACATCTTCCACAGCAATCGGATCTACTCCAGCAAAAGGTTCATCAAGCAAAATGTATTTTGGATCTAAAGATAACGCTCTTGCAATTTCAGCTCTTCTTCTCTCACCTCCTGATAAGACATCTCCATTACTATCTTTTACTTTTTCCAATCCAAATTCATCAATCAATTGATTACATTTATATATCTGTTCTTTTTTTGAAAGATTAGTCATTTCTAAAACAGATAAAATATTGTTTTTTACTGTCATTTTTCGGAAAATTGACGCTTCTTGAGATAAATATCCTATTCCTAACTTTGCTCTTTTATACATAGGTATGTTTGTAATATTATTATCATTTAACAATACATTACCATTATTAGCTTTTATCAAGCCTACAATCATATAAAAAGAAGTTGTTTTTCCTGCTCCATTTGGACCCAGTAAACCAACTACCTCACCCTCTTGAACGTTAAGACTAACGTTCTTCACCACTTGCTTATTTCCATAAGATTTTGATAAATTTTCTGCTTTTAACATTTATTTTTTAATTACAAATGAACATATTTTAATACTTATTTCATATAAAATTAATAATGGTAAAGAAACCAATATTTGTGACATTATATCTGGAGGCGTAATAATTGCTGATAAAATTAGTGCACCAACCATAGAATGTTTTCTAAACCTTCTCATAAGATCTGGAGTTAAGAAGCCTAATTTAGCTAAAAAATACACTAGCATAGGTAACTCGAACACTAAACCATTTGCTAAACACAGCGTAGAAATTGTTGTAACAAAAGATGATAAACTTATTTGATTAATAACCAAATTACTCACCTGATAAGATCCTAAAAAATTAATAGTGAGTGGAGAAATAATATAATAACCAAAACAAACGCCAGTTACAAATAAAAAAGATCCAAAAAAAACAATTCCTCGTGCAATTTTTGATTCTTTATCATAAAGTGCCGGTCCTACAAATTTCCAAATTTCAAATAAAATATATGGAAAAGCAACAATAAATCCCGCAATCAATGATACGATTATATGAGAATAAAATTGTCCACTCATATTAATATTTATTAACGTAAAAGGAGATTTAACAAAACAAAAAAAATCACTAAAACCAAGAGATCTTGAAACATCACATAATATTTTGTATGTTATGAAATCTGGTTCCTTAGGAGCAAGTAAAATGTCATCAAACACAATATCTTTAAAAATAAAGGCTAAAATTGCAAATAACAAAATTGAAATGATTGATCTAATCATATGCCATCTAAATATTTCTAAATGATCTAAAAATGATATTTCCTTTTCTTGTTGCATCATACTAACTCTTGTTTAAGTATTTCATTAATATGAACAATCCCAATATAATCATTACTTGAGGTAACTAAAATTTGATTAATATTATTTTTTTGCATAAAGAGTAACGCTTCATATGCTAAAACTTTTTTATCTAAAGTTTTAGGATTCGAAGACATGATATCTTTTGCTTTAATTTTAGTAATGTCACTTGTTTTTTGAAGCATTCTTCTTAGATCACCATCTGTTATTATTCCTAATAGGTTTTTGTTTTGCACTACTGCAGTAGCTCCTTTACATTTATTTGATATTTCAAAAATTACTTTTTGTAAATCATCATTGTAATTTACAGTCACAAAGCTAGATTCACTTATCAAATTATCTAAACTAATTGATATTCTTTTTCCTAAAGTACCACCGGGGTGAAACTTAGCAAAATCTTTTTTAGAAAAATCGTTACAAAATAATAATGAAACTGCAATTGCATCACCAATAACTAATTGATTTGTGGTTGAAGAAGTTGGTGCTAAATTATTTATACATGCTTCTTTTTCAACACCAACATCTAAAATATAGTCTGAATGTTTAGCTAAAAATGATGATGAATTACCTGTAATAGCTATTAACTTATTTGGTAAATCTCTAATTTGAGAAACTAATAATTTAATTTCATCTGTATTACCACTATTTGAAATACAAATAATAATATCTTCATTTTTTATTACTCCTAAATCTCCATGTACTGCTTCAGCAGCATGAACAAATATAGAAGGGGTTCCTGTAGAATTTAAAGTTGCTACAATTTTGTTAGAAATATTGGCACTTTTTCCAATAGCTGTAACAATAATTCTCCCACTTACTTCATATAATACATTTATAATTTCTACAAAATTATCATCAATCTTATTAATTAAACTCTTAGCTTCATTAACTTCTATTGAAATACAATTTTGAGCAATTTTTTTTATTTCTTTTTTAGATTTCATTAATAAAAATATTATATTCGTTATACAAAAATATCAATTTAATTTAAGAATGAATGTTTCTAAAGAAACTCTACTTAAGAATTTAAAAAACATTTTCGGATTTGATAAATTTAGAAGAAAACAAGAAGAAATAATTTTAAACTTATTAGATGGAAAAGATAGCATGGTTATAATGCCTACTGGAGGCGGTAAATCAATGTGTTATCAACTGCCTGCTGTTTTATCTGATGGGTGTGCAATTGTTGTCTCTCCATTAATCGCATTAATGAAAAATCAGGTTGATGTTCTAAGAGGATTTTATAAAAACGATAGTATTGCCCATGTTTTAAATTCATCATTATCAAAAAGTCAAAGTAATATAGTAAAGTCTGATATCAAATCAGGAAAAACTAAGTTAGTCTATGTCGCTCCTGAATCATTAATCAAAGAAGAAAATATTATGTTTTTCAATAATATTAATATTTCTTTTTATGCTATTGATGAAGCACATTGTATTTCTGAATGGGGACATGATTTCAGACCTGAATACAGAAAGCTTAGAGAAATAATAAATAAAATTGGATCAGCTCCCGTAATTGCACTGACAGCAACTGCAACCAAAAAAGTTAGACAAGACATAATGAAGAATCTGAAAATTAATGAAGGTAAATTATTTATTGATTCATTTAATAGATCAAACTTATTTTATGAAATAAAACCTAAACTTGATGTAATTAAACAAATTGTTCAATACATTAATGAAAAAGGTGACGCTTCAGGAATAATTTATTGTTTAAGTAGAAAAAAAGTAGAAGAAGTTGCAGAAACACTACAAATTAATGGTATTAAGGCACTTCCTTATCATGCTGGATTAGAAGCTAAAACAAGAGTTGAAAATCAAGAAGCCTTTTTAATGGATGATTGCAATGTAATAGTAGCAACTATTGCTTTTGGAATGGGAATTGATAAACCTGATATTAGGTATGTTATCCATCATGATATTCCAAAAAGTTTAGAAGGATATTATCAAGAAACAGGTAGAGCTGGAAGAGACGGAGGTAAAGGAGATTTAATTACATTTTATGATTACAAGGATATTGAGAAACTTGAGAAGTTTTTACAGGGAAAGCCTGTAGCAGAACAGGAAGTTGGTAGATTATTAATTATGGAAACTATTGCATTTTCTGAAACTGCAATGTGCAGAAGAAAATATCTTCTTCATTATTTTGGAGAGGAGTTTTCAAGCGAAGATTGTAACAAGATGTGTGATAACTGTAAAAATCCTAAAGAAAAAATTGAAGGAAAAAAGTATATTAAATTACTAATTAAAACTATTGCAGATTGTAAAGAAAGATTTAAACCCAAAGAAATAGCTAAAATTATGGTTGGTGAAAGCAATTCGTTAATAAAACAACATATGTCACAAATCGATTTTTGTTTTGGGAAAGGAAAAGAAAAGAATATTAATTTTTGGCATTCAATTATAAGACAAACATATGTCCAACAATTAATTACTAAAGAGATTGAAAGCTATGGAATATTAAAAATTACCGAAAAGGGTAAACTTTTCCTTAACAATCCATATAGTATCATGATTACTGAAGATCATAACTACCAAAACAATTCAACATCTAGCAATATTCAAAGAGGTCAAGCGGCAGATATGGTTTTATTTAAGATATTAAAAAGCTTGAGAAAAAATATGGCTAAAAAAATTGGATTACCTCCGGCTATTTTATTTATGGAACCATCTTTAATTGACATGGCAAACCAATATCCAACAACACTTGAGGAATTAGCACAAACCCAAGGAGTAGGACATGGAAAAGCAAATAAATATGGAAAAGAGTTTGTTGAAACAATAAAACGTTACGTAGACGAAAATAATATTATCAGACCACAAGACATTGTCGTGAGGAGCGTTGCAAATAAATCAAACAATAAAATATATATTATTCAATCACTTGATAAGGCTCTAAATATCGATGATATAGCAAAAGGAAAGGGATTAACAAGAGAAGATCTTTTATTAGAGATGGAAGAAATTGTTGAAAAAGGAACCAAATTAAATTTAAGTCATATAATTAATGAAATGATGGATCGAGATGAATTAGACGAAATTCACGCATTTTTTAAATCAACTGAAAATTTTTCTTTTGATGAAGCAAGGTTAGAATTTACTGAAGATGAATTTACAGATGATGAAATTAGACTATTAAGAATTGATTTTATTTCACAAGTTGCAAATTAATGAAAACTCTAATTATTTCAAGTTCATTATCTAAAAACTCAAAATCATTTATATTATGTAAGGAAGTTCAAAATGAACTCTTATCAAAAAAAGCTAGTGTTACTTTTGTCGATGCAAGAAATATATTAATTAATGCATATCATCATAAAGATACAGAAGATAAAAAATGGTTATCTGATCTAGTTAAACAAAGCGATAATATTATAATTGGCATGGGAATTCATTGTTTTTCTATAAGTGATAATTTAAAAATTATAATTGATAACTGTTTTGAAAATGCAACAGGAAAATTCTTTGGCATTTTATGTGCAGCAGGCGGACAAAAAAGTTACTTAACAACTCAACATCTCACACAGATCTGCATGAACCAATGGAGAATGATTCAGCTTCCACGAGTTATATATGCAACATCAAATGACTTTGATGAAATAGAGCTAATATCAGTTGAAATAAAAAAAAGAATAAAAATATTTTGTAATGAATTTTATTCGATAGGAAAAAAGTTGTTAAATTAACTTCTAATTGTAATATACGCCATTAAACCCATAGATATTTCAAGTGCAGTTTCATCAATATTAAATCTAGAAGTATGCAATTGATTGGTTATTCCTTTAGATTTATTTGATGTTCCCAACCTATAAAAGCAAGCAGGAACTTTATGTGAAAAATATGCAAAGTCTTCCGCAGTTAATCTTTCAGGTAATATCACAACATTGTCATTACCTAAATATTTTTTGGCATTCTTTATAGTTTCATTAGTTAAAATACTATCATTAATTAAACACGGATATCCTTTTTTGATATCTAAATCAACATTCACAGAGCATTCAGAAGCAATTGTATTTACAATCTTTTTGATGTTTTGATGAGATTTTTTTCTAAACAACTCATCAAGGGATCTAAATGTTCCTTTTAAATATGCCGATTTCGGAATTACATTTGTTGAACCATTTGCTTCAATATAACCTATAGCAAAAACTGATTTAACTGTTTTCTCATTTTTAAAAAAATCATCTAATGCAATAATAATTTTAGATGCTGCTAAAATTGGATTATTATATTTTTCTTTCAAGGCAGCGTGCCCTCCTCTTCCATTTACCTTAATATATATTTCGTCTGTTGAAGCCATATATTTTCCAGACTTAAAACCAACTTTTCCTACTTCTAAATCTGGAAAAACATGTTGGGCAAAAATTTTTTTTACAGTTGGATTTTTCAATACTCCTTCATCAATCATTTGACGAGCACCACCTGGTAGCATTTCTTCAGCAGGTTGAAAAATAAACTTAATAGTTCCTTTCCAGAAATTTTTTAAATTCTTGAGTATTAGTAGGGTTCCCAAAAGTGAAGCGGTATGAGCGTCATGACCACAAGCATGCATTACTCCATTATTTGTTGAACAATATTCAACATTATTTTCTTCCTTTATTGGTAAAGCATCAAAATCTGCTCTTAATGCAACTGTTTTTGAATCTGGTTGGTTACTTTTTAATATTGCTACTATACCATTTTGAGCTATATTATCCTCATATAAAATATTCCAATTATCTAAAATTTTCTTTATATACCTAGACGTATTATATTCTTGAAAAGATAATTCAGGATTTTTATGTAGATATCTTCTAATCTGAACAATTTCTTCAAAATACTTTTTAGATAAAAGCTTAATTTTGTCAATCATAATACAAATATAAATAACTTCTATATTTGTATAAGTATACTAGTTTAAATATGAAAATAAAAACATTTACATTTAATCCATTTGCTGAAAATACATATGTAGTCTATGATGAAGAAACTAAAGATTGTATAATCATAGATCCAGGATGTTATGATTCAAGCGAAGAAAAAATGCTATTTAATTTTATATCATCAAAAAAACTTGTTCCCAAAAGACTAATTAATACTCATTGTCATATTGATCATATTTTTGGCAATAATTTTGTAATAAAAAGTTGGAACATTAAATTATTTACACATAAAAAAGAAGAGGAATTATTGAATCAATCAGAAAATATTGCAAAATCTTATGGATTCGAAAATTATCAACCTTCTCCAAAAGCTGATAATTTTATAGATGAAAATGACAATATAAAATTAGGTAAAGAACAGTTTAAAATATTTTTTACTCCAGGACATTCTCCAGGACATATTTGCCTCTACAATAAAGAAAATAACATTCTTATA
>MDSV01019009.1_pt1 | contig 15798 bp, 15 predicted proteins | sample 810851 | NCBI WGS metagenome assembly MDSV01 (sample SAMN05326640, study PRJNA326480) | marine metagenome | isolation source: seawater | place: Atlantic Ocean: North East | collected 2012
TTAAGACTAATATGATTTATGAATCTCATTAAGTCAACTGGCACATTTAGTTTCTTTACTTTAATTAGCCGAATACTTGGCTATTGTAGAGATCTTTTAATTGCCATTTATCTTGGATCAGGACCTATAGCCGATGCATTCTTTGTTGCATTTAGAATACCAAACACTTTTAGAAGGTTATTTTCCGAGGGTACTTTCAATGCAGCTTTTGTTCCAAGCTATTCTTCACAGCTAGTTTTAGGAAAAAATAAATCTCAAATATTTGCAAATAAAATATTTAATTTACTTTTAATTTCATTGCTTTTGATAATTTTAATTATTGAGATTTTTATGCCAACTTTTATTTTTATTATTGCTCCAGGATTTACTGAAAATTCTGATAAACTTAATTTAACTATTTCTTTAACAAGAATTACTTTCCCTTTTTTATTATTTGTAAGTTTATCATCCTTTTTTTCTGCAATATTAAATTCACACAATAAATTTGCAGCTGCAGCTGCAGCCCCTATTATTTTAAATATTTTTTTAATATTAACTCTACTTTTTCAAAGTTATTTAAATGATCAACTTGTATACTATCTTTCTTATGCTGTAACAATTGCTGGTATTGCACAACTAGTTTTATTGCTTTTTTTTATTAGAAAATTTTTTTTTCCAAATATTACTTTAAATTTTAAAATTGATAAAAAAATTAAAATATTTTTTAATAAACTTTTACCAAGTATTTTTTCTTCAGGAGTTACTCAAATAAATATTTTAGTCGGAACAATCATAGCATCATTTCAAGCTAGTGCAGTTTCATATCTTTACTATGCTGATAGAATATATCAGATTAATTTAGCAATAGCTGGGATTGCAATTGGTACAGTACTTTTGCCAAATTTAAGCAAACATATTCAGTCAAAAAATAAAAAAAAAATAAATTTTATTCAAAATAAATCTTTAGAATTATGTTTGTTTTTGAGTTTGCCTGCCACAGCAGCTTTACTAATTGCATCAGAAGAAATAACATCATCATTATTTGGCTATGGTTCTTTTGATGCTTTAAGTGTAAAGAATTCTGCAATTGCCTTATTTTACTTTGCCTTGGGTTTGCCAGCGTTTTCAATAATAAAAATATTTTCAAGTTTTTTATTTGCAAGGCATAATACAAGAATGCCTTTTTATTTTTCTTTATTCTCTGTATTCATCAATGTTGCTATTAGTCTTTATTTTTTTAATAAGATTGGATTTATAATAATACCTATAGCAACAACAATATCTTCGTGGTTTAACGCAATTATTCTTTTTATTTATTTGATAAATAAAAAATATTTTTTAATTAATATGAATTTGTTAAAATCATTGTTAAAAATCATACTTTCCACTGTTTTAACTTCTTTTGTTTTTTCTATTTTAATAAAATTTTTTAGTGAAAATCTAACTTATGAAAGTGAATATAAACTTATAGCTATTATTTTTTTAGCTATTTTAACTTTTATTATTTATATTTTAATTTCTTTAGTTACAAAAGCTTTTAAAATTTCAGATATTAATTTAAAGTATTAAAGTTATGGGAAAAAAAATTTTTTCAGGAGTACAACCTACTGGGAATCTTCATTTAGGCAATTACATTGGGGCGATAAAAAACTTTGTAAATCTTCAGAATGAAACAGGAAATGAATGCATTTATTGTGTAGTTGATTTACATGCTATTACTACAAAACAAGATCCAAAAATACTTAAAGCAAATTTAAGAGAAACTACTGCTACTTTTTTAGCAAGCGGAATAGATCCAAATAAAAGTATTATTTTCAACCAATCTTTAGTACCAGCTCATTCAGAAGGATCTTGGATACTTGGGTGTGTAGCTCGGATGGGATGGTTAAATAGAATGACTCAATTTAAAGAAAAAGCTGGCAAAGATAAAGAAAAAGCAAGTGTAGGTTTGTATATTTATCCAGTATTGATGACAGCTGATATATTGCTTTATGATGCCTCACATGTTCCTGTAGGTGAGGATCAAAAACAACATCTTGAACTTTCTAGAGACATTGCTCAAAAATTTAATTTGGATTTTAATGTTCCAAATTTTCTTAGAGTTCCAGAGCCATTAATACAAAAAAATTTTTCTAGAATAATGAGCTTAAAAGATGGAACCAAAAAAATGAGTAAATCAGATCCTTCAGATCTAAGTAGAATTAACTTAACTGACAGTAAAGATGAAATTAAAAATAAAATTAAGAAAGCTAAAACTGATAAAGATCCTTTACCAATTGATGATAAAAATTTAGATCAAAGACCTGAAGTTGCAAACCTTTTAGGAATATATTCCAGCCTGAACAATCAAAGCTTAAAAAATTCAATAGACGATTTTAGAGGAAAAAATTTCTCAGATTTTAAAGAACAATTAGCCGATCTTGTTGTGGAAAAAATTTCACCAATATCTATGGAAATTCAAAAACTACAAAAAGAAAATAATTATATAGACTCAATTCTAAAAGAAGGTGGTGAGAAAGCTAACAAAATTGCCTCTAAAAAGGTTGAAGAAATAAAAAAAATTATAGGATTTTAATATTTAAATTTAAAATAAAATGATTATATAAATGTTATGTTTGTCCAGACTCAAAAAACGCCAAATCCAAATTCACTAAAATTTTTACCAGGCAAAAAGGTTTCTAATGATGGTGCTTATGAGTTTTTAAATAAAGAAGAAACCGAAAATTATTTTGTTAGAAATATTTTATCAATTAATGGAGTTACAGGAATTTTTTTAAGCGAAGATTTTTTATCAGTAAACAAATTAGAAAACGAAAAATGGGAAAATATTCAACACATAATCATTTCGTATATAAATGAATATTATTCTGAAGGTAACGAGTTTATTATTGATAAACCAGAAACAAACAAAAATATAAATGATTATGGAGAAATAGAAAAAAAAATTATCAAAATCTTAGAAACTAAAGTTAGACCAGCAGTTGCAAAAGATGGTGGCGATATTACATTTAAAGGATTTAAAGATGGAAAAGTCACAGTTATGTTAAAAGGGAGTTGTTCTGGATGTCCATCTTCAACTCTTACTTTAAAACAAGGAGTTCAAAATCTTTTGACTCATTATATTCCCGAAGTTAAAGAAGTTTTAGCGGTATAAATTTCACTAAAATTAGGTATAAGAGATAATTATAACGATGAGTAAAATTAAATCTATTAATAAAAGTATTTTTAAAAATTTAATAAAGACTGCCGGAATAAGCCTTGTTGTTATTTTTACCTTTTCACAAATCCCACCAACATTTAATTTTATTTCAAAAAACTTTTTCTATACAAAAACTATATTAAGTAGTGCAGGAATAAATTTTGATAATTTTGCTTTAGAAAAAAGTTTAAATGAATTAAGAAAATCGGAAAATATTGATGAAAATAAAATTCAAGAGCAAATTATTGCTGACATAGAATTTTATAATACCGAAAAAAAAATAGATGATCCGCCAATAATTAATGCTAAGATTATAAAAAAATTATTTAAGGAAGAGGGATATAGTCTTGAAAAAGTAAGAAAAAACAAAGTTGTAAATATAGGTCTTTCCATTCCAAGATTACCAAAAGAAATTAAAGAAATTGCAAATGTAAAAAAAAAGAAGGAACTTTTTCTTGAAATTATACTTCCTTTAATTCTAGAGGAAAATGCTAAAATTAGAGTTGATAGGATAAAGTTTTTTTCAATTTTAAATAAAAAATATAATTCAAATAGAGACAAGAAATGGCTAATTGAAAAACTAGATCAATATGGTGTTAAAAATAATGACCTATCGACCTTAAAAATAAGAATGGATGAAATTCCAACATCTTTAGCATTAGCTCAAGCTGCAAAAGAAACAGGTTGGGGTACATCAAGATTTGCACAAGAAGGAAATGCATTATTTGGTCAATGGACTTGGTCGGGAGAAGGAATTAAGCCTTCTGAAGCAGGAAAAGATACTACTCATAAAGTTGCAAAATTTAAAATACTAAAATCGTCAGTAAGAGCATATCTAAGAAATCTAAATACACACCCAAGTTATTCAGAATTTAGAAAAGAGAGAGCAATACAAAGAGATAATGATGAGAATTTAAATAGTTTTTTATTGGCAAATTTTTTAAATAAATATGCCGAAACAGGAAATGAATACGTAAAAATTATTAAAAAAATTATTAAACAAAATTCTTTGACTGATTTTGATGATGTAAAAATTTTACCAACCAGTTTGAAATTAAAAAAATTAATTTAAATTATTTGAAAATTGAATTCCAAAAAATCTCCATCCCTCTTTATCATTAAGACTACAGTTAATTCTTCCTCTCCTAAAATTAAATTTTTCAACAAACTTTACCTCTAAATAATTATTTTTTAAATTGATATTTGATTGCTTCCACTTATTACCTTCGTTTGAATAACAAGTAATGTTATTAATATTTTTTTGTTCCTCAAAAAACTCAATTATTAATTTGGGAGGGTTATTGGTATTATTTAATAATTTATCTCTAGGTATTACGTTTTTGTATTGTAATGGAAGATAACTAATTACACTCTTAAAACGTTTTAAATCACCATATTTTTCATTTATAGGAAATCTAGGCAATTCGTATTTATTTTTATTTAAATCTATAACCCCTGAATGTTGACCAAATCCAAATTTAAACTTACTTGCTATAAATTTTTCATGCTCTAAACTGTATTCTCCAAAGGGATATGAAAAATAAATTGGATTATAACCAAGTCTATAATTAAATATTTCTATAGATTTATTTATATCTTTCTTAAAATCATCAAAATTAAATTCGATAAGATATTCATGCGTATGAGAATGGTTTCCGATAAATGCAAATTCTTCTTTTTCAACATCTTTTATTTGTTCCCAGGTCATATACCCTTTCTTGCCAACTGCCTGAGTTGATATAAATAATATGAAAGGTATTTTATATTCTCTAAGGTAAGGCCAAGCCTTTTCATAAAATGAAGTGAAACCATCATCTATTGTGATTAATATTTTTTTTTGTTTTTTTACTTTATTAAATTCATCAGCTAAATTTTCTGGATTAAAAAATTCAAGTTTTTTATCTTTTATTAATTTTATGTGCTCTTTAAAAACATTCATAGCTATATTTGTAGATGGATACTTATGTTCTCCAAATCTATGATACATAATGCTAAGTATGCCTCGTTCTTCATGATAGTATTTTTTGTTTACAGTTGTAGCATTAGCATTTAAAAAAAATAAATAAATTATGAAAAATTTGATAATAGATGCCGCAAATGAAAAAATTTTTTTTTCGATCATTACAAAATCACAATCTTATACTACCACTCACCCAAACAGTAGAGAAAATTTTGATAGATTTATAACTCTTCTTTCTAATTTTTTAAAAATAAATAAAACAAGTTTTGACGAATTAAGCAAAATTTTTGTAAATATGGGACCTGGAAAACTTTCAGGTATAAAAATATCAATATCCGCAGCCAAAGCCATTTCTTTAAGCAAAGGTATAGAATTATATGGTTTTAAAGCAGATGATATTGTTGAAGATAAATACGAAAAACTCTTAAAAATTGATAAAAAAAATTTTTTAATTAATAATTTGATAAAACCCCTTTACTCGAGTTAAAATAAGATATGCCAGAAACAATAGAAGAAAAATGTATTGCAAAAGGGGTTAAATTAACTGAACAAAGAAAAATCATAGCTAAAGTTATGAGTGACTCCCGAGATCATCCAGATGTAGATGAATTATATAATCGAGTTTCAAAAATTGATTCTAAAATAAGTATTGCTACAGTTTACAGAACTGTAAAACTTTTTGAAGAAGTAGGCATAGTCACAAAACATGATTTTAAAGGTGGCAAAGCAAGATATGAAGAAATTAATGAAGGTCATCATGATCATTTAATTGATATTAAAACAGGAGAGATAATTGAATTCGTAGATGATGAAATTGAAAAATTGCAAAATAAAGTTGCTGAAAAATATGGATATAAACTAGTTGATCATAAATTAGAATTATACGGAATAAAAAAAAAATAAATTAATGTCAAAAAAAGTTTTTATTAAAACATTTGGTTGCCAAATGAATGAGTATGATTCAAATCGTATTTATGATTCAATAAAGGGTATAGGATATTTTAAAACTGAAGACCAAAGTAATGCTGATTGTTACATTTTAAATACTTGTCATATTAGAGATAAAGCAAAAGAAAAAGTTTATCATGAAGTAGGAAGAATAAAAAAATTATATGAAAAAAAAAATAAACCAATTATGGTTGTTGCAGGATGTGTGGCACAAGCTGAGAATCAAGAAATGTTAAATAGGGAATCTTATATTGATTTAATAATTGGACCTCAATCATATCATAAAATAAACTCTCTTTTAGAAACGTATGAGAATAAAAAAATAGAGGAGACCGAATTTGACTCAGTTTCTAAATTTAGATATTTCGATAATATACGAAATGATAACAGCAAAGTTTCATCTTTTTTAACTATACAAGAGGGTTGTGATAAATTTTGCCATTTTTGTGTAGTTCCATATACAAGAGGACCAGAATACTCCAGACCCTTTCAAAAAATAATTAAGGAGGCAGAGGTATTAATTAAAAATGGAGCAAAGGAGATTACTCTATTAGGTCAAAACGTAAATGCTTACTCTTATAATGATGGTAATAAAGAATTACGAATTTCTAATTTAATTTCTGAATTAGAAAAATACAGTGAGCTTAAGAGAATAAGATATACCACTTCTCACCCTAGAGACATGACTGAAGATTTAATTGAATGCTATAGTACGAGTAAAAAATTAATGCCGTTTGTTCATCTGCCAGTCCAAAGTGGGTCAGATAAAATTTTGAAATTGATGAATAGAAAACATAAAATTCAAGATTATCTAGATATACATGAAAAACTTACAAAAATTAATATCGAAATTAAATTTTCAAGTGATTTTATAATTGGCTATCCAGGTGAAACAGATGCAGATTTTAAAGATACATTAAATTTATTAGAAAAAATTGATTTTATTAACTCTTATTCTTTTATTTTTAGTCCAAGACCTGGAACGAAGGCTGCCAACCTAGAGTTAATTGATAAAGAAATTTTAAAAGAGCGATTAGAAACTCTTCAAGAAAAATTGTTTAATAATCAAATAAAATTTAATAAATCAATGGAAGGCAGTTTAATTGAAGTACTTGCAGAAAATAAACTTGATCAACAAGATAAGTTCTTTGGAAGAAATAAATTTTTATCATCAGTTATTTTTGATGGTTATAACGAAAATATTGGAAAAGTTGTAAAAATTAGAATAGAAAATAGCAATCAAAATACTTTGTTTGGAAAAGTAGAGAAAAATATGAAAGCAGCATAGTTTGAAGAATATTTTAAAAAAAAAATTTAAATTAAATTTAAAATATGTTTACTCAGAAAACGATTCATTAAGTATTATTTTCCAAGATAATGATATTCTTTTAGGTGTAGTTGGAGAATTTAATAATAATTTAAAAGAATTGGAGTCAATAACTAAAACAAACATTTATTCAAGAGGAAATTCAATTTTAGTAAAAGGTAATCCTGATAAAAATAATTTAGTTAAAAATGCAATACAATTTTTAACTGATCAATTTTTAAATAATGGAACTATTGAAAAAAAAGATATAATTTCTTCAGTAAATAAGTTTATGATTGATGAAAAAAATAATTTTTCAGAAAAAAAAATTGAATATATTATAAAAACACCAAAAAAGTCAGTAATTCCAAGATCAAAAAAACAGAAAAATTATGTAAGAGCATTAAAAGAAAGTGACATCGTTATATCTACAGGGCCAGCTGGAACCGGAAAAACTTTTTTAGCAGTTGCAGTCGCTTTAACTTTACTTTTAGAAAAAAGAATTGATAGAATAATATTATCTAGACCAGCAGTAGAAGCCGGGGAGAGACTTGGTTTTTTACCTGGAGACATGCGAGAAAAAGTAGATCCTTATTTAAGACCTCTCTACGATTCTCTTTATGATTTGTTAGATTTTGAAAAAATTCAGAAAAAAATTGAAGTTGGCGACATAGAAATTGCCCCTTTAGCTTTTATGAGAGGAAGAACTTTAAAAAATTCTTTTGCAATTTTAGATGAGGCTCAAAATGCAACAGATACACAAATAAAAATGTTTTTAACAAGAATTGGAGAAAATTCTAAGATTGTAATCAATGGCGATCCTTCACAAATTGATTTGCCAAACAAATCTTTATCTGGACTCAATCATTCAAAAAAAATACTTGGACATTTAAAAGAAATTTCGGTTGTTGATTTTGACCATACAGATGTAGTTAGACATCCCCTGGTTTCAAAAATTGTCAAGGCATATTCAGATAAAAAAACTGATTAATGATAAAAGCCAATGTAATTTTAGATAATTATAAGTGGAAAAATAAAATTAAAAATCCTACTAATTATTTTAAAAAAAAACTTAATAAATTATCTGAAATTCCATCATTCAAAAAAAAAAAACAAGAATTTTCAATTCTTTTAACAAGTAATAAAAAAATGAAGAGTTTAAATTTAAATTTTAGAAAAAAAAATAAAATTACAGATGTTTTAGCATTTCCTTACAAAACTATTGCAAAAAAAAATTATTATATTGGAGATATAGCTATTTCTTATGAAATAATTAATAAAAGATCAAAATATTCAAATTTTTTCTTAGAATTTGATAAAACTTGGGTACATGGTTACCTTCATTTAATTGGATACGACCATAATAAATTAATAGAATATAAAAAAATGACTAAAAAAGAAAATTTAGTTTTAAAACACTTCTATAAAGTAAATTGACATCAATATTAAATAAAAAAATATTATTATATTTATTGCCTTTTTTTTTAGGACTATTAACATCTTTTAGTTTACCACCTTATAATTTTTTAGTTTTAAATTTTTTTACTTTTCCTATTTTATTATTATATTTAATTTATAATCAAAATAATAAATGGAACTCATTTAAAATTGGTTGGTTTTTTGGATTTGGTTATTTTATTTCAAATATTTATTGGATAACAAATTCTTTGACATTTGATGAAAGTTTAAAATCTTTAATACCATTTGCATTTATAATTATTCCAGTATTTTTAGGATTTTTTTATGGTTTTCCTACTTTATTAAGTTCTTTTTTTAAACTAAAAAAAAATTTTTATTCTATTTTAATTTTTACAGTATTTTTTTCCATAATTGAATTTATAAGAGGTTTTATATTAGGTGGTTTTCCCTGGAATCTAATAGCTTATAGTTGGACAAACTATTTAAGCTCAATTCAAATTATTTCATTCATTGGAACTTATTCATTTAATTTAATATCAATTACAATATTTTTATTACCATTAACTATATTTTTTAATAAAAAATTAAATTTTAAAATATTAATTTTATTTTTATTATTTTTAATTTTGTTATCAAACCATTTTTATGGCAATTATAAGATAAAAAAAGATAATGATCTATACAGTGATATAGACGATTTTAAAATTAAAATAATTTCACCAAAAATCTCAATCGATAGATTCTTTGAGGCAAATAACGAAGAAATCATAATTAAAGAATTAATTGAATTAAGTGACCCAAAAAAATCTGAAAAAACTATTTTTATTTTTCCTGAAGGAGCTTTGGCTGGTGTTAATCTTGAACAGTTAAAAAATTTTAAAAGTATATTTTCAAATAAATATTCAAAGAAACATACGATAATTATGGGTATAAATACTGAAAAAGAAATAAGTGATGATAAAAAAATATTTAATTCTATGGTTGTCTTAGACAATAATGTTAATTTAATAAGTGAATACAACAAAATCAAACTTGTTCCATTTGGCGAATTTTTACCTTTTGAAAAATTTTTTAAAAAAATTGGATTAAAGAAAATTGGTTATGGATATGAGTCATTTAGTCCTGGAATGGAAAGAAAAGTAATTAGTCTAAATGATAAAAACTTTAATTTTATTCCATTAATTTGTTATGAAATAATTTATTCAGGAAAAATCAATTTGAAAAAAGAAAATACAAATTTTATTGTAAATATTTCTGAAGATGGATGGTTTGGAGAAACAATAGGACCTCATCAACATTTTTCACATACTATTTTTAGAGCCGTAGAAGAAGGAAAAAACCTAATAAGATCAACAAATAATGGGGTATCAGCTTTCATAGATGCAAATGGAATTATAGTATCGAAGCTAGAGTCAACTAAAAAGGGAGTAATTGAAATTAATAATTATAAAAAATTTAATGAGACTTTTTTTTCAAAATTTGGTAACAACATTTTTTTTTATATAATAATTTTTTATTTTATTTTGATTTTATTTTTAAAGAGAGGAGAAGCATAAATGAAAAAAGATTTTTTATTTACTAGTGAGTCAGTTTCAGAGGGTCATCCAGACAAAGTTTGTGATAGAATTTCAGATATGGTTGTTGATACATACTTAGATGTAGAACCTCAATCAAGAGTAGCCTGTGAAACTTTAACAACAACAAACAAAGTTGTTTTGGCAGGCGAGACAAGAGGTCCAGAGATTAATAAGGATGAATTAATACAAAAAGTTAGAGATTGTATTAAAGACATTGGGTATGACCAAGAGGGTTTTACTTGGAAGGATGCTACTAAAATAGAAAGTCATTTGCATTCACAATCAGCAGATATTGCTATGGGAGTTGACTCATCAGGCAATAAAGACGAAGGTGCGGGAGATCAAGGTATAATGTTTGGTTTTGCATGCAATGAAACTGAAGTTTTAATGCCTGCTCCAATTCATTTTTCTCATAAAATTTTAAGATTAATGGCTGAAGATAGAAAATCAGGAAAATTAAATAGTATTGAGCCAGACTCAAAAAGTCAAATTACTATAGAATATAAAGATGGAAAGCCTAACTCAGTTAAATCAGTAGTAATATCAACCCAACATTCAGCTGATGTAAATCAATCTCAAGTTAGAGAATTAGTAAAACCTTACATTGAAAAATCTATACCAAAGAATCTTATTAATGGTTTAGATGATAATGAAATTTATGTTAACCCTACTGGAAATTTTGTAATTGGAGGTCCAGATGGTGATAGCGGATTAACAGGAAGAAAAATTATTGTTGATACTTATGGAGGAGCGGCTCCCCATGGTGGTGGAGCGTTTTCTGGAAAAGATCCAACTAAAGTTGATAGATCTGCTGCTTATGCATCAAGATATTTAGCAAAAAATGTAGTTGCCTCCGGGATTGCAGATAAATGTTTAATACAATTAGCTTATGCTATAGGTGTATCAAAACCATTGTCTATCTATGTTGATTTATTTGACAATGATGAGGAAAAAAATAGACATGTTGAAAAACTAATAAGTGAAAACTTTGATTTAAGTCCAAGGGGTATAAGAGAGATGTTGGGACTAAATAAACCAATTTATCAAAGAACTGCCGCATACGGTCACTTTGGGAGAAATCCAGAATCAGATGGGGCTTTTTCATGGGAAAAAACTGATAAATCAGAGGTTTTTAATAAGTAAATAAAGTTGAATATTTAAAAAAAATACTTATATTCCAGGTACATTGTTGAAATTTCAAAATGGGCCTCGGCCCATTTTTTTTTGGAGAAAGCAAAAATGTTGAATAGAAGAGCTGACAAATTAGAATTATTAAGAATTGCTGAAGCAGTAGCATTAGAAAAATCTATTGATAAAGAATTAATTATTGATTCAATGGAAAATGGTATTGCAAAAGCTGCCAGATCAAAATTTGGATCAGACAATGAAATAAAAGTTCAGATAAATAGAGATAGTGGTGATATTGGTATTTTTAGAAAATTATTGATTGTTGAAAATCCTGAAAATTTAAACATTGAGATAAGTATAGAAAATGCAATTAAATTAAACGAAAAAAATAAAGATAAGAAACTGGGAGATGAAATTCTTCAACCTTTACCTTCATTTGATTTTGGAAGAATTGCTGCACAAACTGCAAAGCAAGTTATAAGTTTTAATGTTAGAGAAGCTGAGAGAGAAAGACAATTTAACGATTTTGTTGATAAGAAAGATACGATTTTAAGTGGAATTGTTAAAAGATTAGAATTTGGAAATGTAATAGTTGATCTTGGGAGAACAGAGGCAATTATTCAAAAAAACGAAATGATCCCAAGAGAAAACATAAAAGCTGGCGATAGAATTAAAGCATACTGTTTAGACGTTAGAAGAGAACCAAGGGGACAACAAATATTTTTATCAAGAGCTCATACTAAATTTATGGAAAAATTGTTTATACAAGAGGTCCCAGAAATATATGATGGTCTAATTGAAATCAAATCATCTTCTAGAGATCCAGGAAGCAGAGCTAAAATTTGTGTAAAAGCTATAGACGCTTCTTTAGACCCAGTAGGGGCATGTGTAGGCATGAGAGGAAGCAGAGTTCAAGCTGTCGTTAATGAGCTTCAAGGAGAAAAAATTGATATTGTAAATTGGTCAGATGATCCTGCTGTGGTAGTTTCCAACGCTCTTTCTCCAGCCGAAGTTCAAAGAGTAAATGTTGATGAAGAAGGAAAAAAACTAGATGTAATATTAACAGAGGAAAATTTAAGTAAAGCTATAGGAAGAAGAGGTCAAAATGTAAGATTAGCAACAAAACTATTAAATTACGAAATTAATATAATGACCGACCAGGAAGACTCTGAGCGTAGACAAGTAGAGTTTAAAGAAAAGACTGATAATTTTGTAAAAAATTTAGAGTTAGACGAAACTCTAGGTCAACTACTTGTTGCAGAAGGGTTTTCCTCAATTGATGATATTAAAGATAGTTCACCCGCAGGTCTAACAAAAATAGAGGGAATAGAAGAAGAAACTGCGAAAGAATTAATTGAGAGAGCAAAAGAGTTTTATAAAAAAGATCAAGAGGAAATAGCAAATAGAATAAAAGATTTAGGACTAGAAAATGATTTAATTAATCATCAAGGTCTAACTCCTGGAATGCTAGTTACTCTAGGTGAGCAAAAAATTTTAACTCTAAATGATTTTGCTGATTTAGCCTCAGACGAGATAACAGGTGGATATGACGTGGTTAAAGGCGAAAGGGTCAGAATTAAGGGTTGTTTAGAGGAATTTGCACTATCAAAAAAAGAAGCGGATGATTTAATTATGTCTGCTAGAGAAAAAGCTTATCAAGATTGAGAGATGAAAAATGGAAAAGAAAAAATTAAAGTTATCAGTTTCTGTCAGTTCCAAAAAGACAATTAGCAGTATTGAGCAAGCTAAAACAAAATCAAAAAATACAGTTGTAATTGAGAAAAAACCAACGAGATTTGTTGGGGGTAAACCCAGTTTTTCTAGATCAAACAAAAACACAAATTTTAAATCAAATCAGACATTTGTTCCAAAAAAACAAACTTTTTCAAAACCTGCTCCATCAATAAACTCTGACTTTGAAAAAAGAAAACTAGCAGAACAAAGAGCAACTAAAAGATTAAAAGGTGAGAGTCCGTCAAAAGATAACAAATCTAATAAACTTGGAGGAAAAAGAAGAGAATTAAAATTGACCGTATCAAGAGCTTTAAGCGAAGATAATATTGAAATTAAGTCAAGAAGTCTTGCTGCTTTAAAAAGAGCAAAGCAAAAAGAAAATAGATTACTTAATAAAGAAGAAGATAAAGAAAGCTTTAAACCGGTAAAAAGAGATATAAATATTCCTGAAGTAATAACTATAAGAGAGTTGGCAAATAGAATGGCTGAACAATCGAGTAGTATTATAAAACATCTATTGGGCATGGGAGTCACTGTAACTATTAACCATACAATTGACTCAGAGACAGCAGAATATTTGGTTAAAGAATTTGGTCATAACCCAATAAAAGAGGAAAAAGCTGAAGAAATAATAGAGAAAATAAAAGAAGTTAAAGCACAAAATTTAAAAAGTAGAGCTCCTATAGTTACTGTAATGGGGCATGTTGATCATGGTAAAACTTCCGTTTTAGATGCTTTGAGACAAGCAAATGTTGTATCAGGTGAATTTGGAGGTATAACGCAGCACATTGGAGCATATCAAATAAATTATAAATCAAATAAAATTACCTTTATAGATACTCCTGGTCATGCCGCATTTACTGAAATGAGAGCAAGAGGATCTAAGCTAACTGATATAGTGATTTTGGTAGTTGCTGCAGATGATGGAGTTAAACCACAAACAATCGAGTCCATCAAACATGCAAAAGCTGCAAAAGTTCCTATTGTTGTAGCAATAAATAAATGTGATCTTCCAGAGGCAGATCCACAAAAAATTAAAAATCAGCTCTTAGAATACGAACTTATAGCAGAAGATTTATCAGGTGATACCCTTATGGTAGAAATTTCTACTAAAACGAAGAAAAATTTAGATAAATTAGTCGAGTCTATTTTATTACAAGCTGAGTTGTTAGATTTAAAAACTGATTTTGAAACAGAAGCTAAAGGTATAGTTTTAGAGTCTAAAATTGATATTGGAAGAGGACCAATTGCAAATGTTATTATTACTGCAGGAAAATTGGATAAAGGAGACTTTTTTGTAAGTGGATTAAAATGGGGGAAAGTTAGAGCCATAATAAATGATCAGGGAAAAAATATAAATGAAGCTGAACCAGCTACTCCAGTAGAAATACTTGGAATAAATGGAGCTGCGAAAGCAGGGGATGACTTCATAGTTTTAAAAGACGAAAAAGAAGCAAAATCTTTATGTGATGCAAGAGTCCAAGAGTCCAAAGAAGTAAAAAATCCATTAACTTTTGTAACTCAAGACTCGGCATTTAAAGATACAGCTTCAGAGGAACTTAATATTATAGTAAAATCGGATGTACACGGTTCATCCGAGGCAATTAAAAATGCAATCAATCAAATTAAACATGATGAAGTTAAACCTAAAATACTCTTATCAGATATAGGAATGATAACAGAAACAGATGTAACTTTAGCAAAAGCTTCAAAAGCTGTCTTGATAGCATTTAACGTTAAACCAAGCAAAGAAGCAAAGAATAGAGCCGAGCAAGAGAAAATTAATATATCCTCATATAATATTATTTACGAAGTTTTAGATTTTATAAAAAGTAAAATGTCAGGACTTTTAACACCAGAAGTTGATGAAAAAATTATAGGAACAGCTGAAATATTAGAAATTTTTAAAGTATCAAAAATTGGTAAGGTGGCTGGTTCAAAAGTCACAGAAGGTGAAATAACCCAAGACTCTAACGCTAGAGTCATACGGGATGGTGCAATAGTCTTTAGTGGTAAAATCGGATCTATTTTTAGAGAAAAAAATCAGACAAAACAAGTTTCCGCAGGACTAGAATGTGGAATAACATTAAAAGATTTTGGTGACTTTCAAAAAAAGGACATAATAGAAGTCTATAATTCTATAGTAACAGAGAGAACTATTTAAATGAGCAGTCTAGGAAAATCAATATCACAAAGACAATTGAGGGTTGGAGAGATGATAAAGCAAGCTCTTGGTATGCTGTTTATAAGAGATGAAGCAAAACTTCCATCCTTTTCAACAAAAGAAATAACTGTTACAGAAGTTAGAATGTCTCCAGATTTAAAAACAGCTAAAATATTTGTAATGCCTTTGGGTGGAAAAGATGCAGAAGGAGTTGCTGAAAAATTAAAAGAATTTTCATTTGTAATTAGAAAAGTTCTTTCAAAGAAAATAGTAATGAAATTTTTACCAAAACTATACTTTGTTAAAGATGACTCATTTGATTATGCTGAAAAAATTGAAAACTTAATAAAACAAACAAATAAATAAGGATAATATGATGGCAAA
>MDSV01079828.1_pt1 | contig 15798 bp, 14 predicted proteins | sample 810851 | NCBI WGS metagenome assembly MDSV01 (sample SAMN05326640, study PRJNA326480) | marine metagenome | isolation source: seawater | place: Atlantic Ocean: North East | collected 2012
CATTAATCCAAGGCTATAATAACTTTTACTCATATGTATTTTTTAATTAATTTAAATCTAGTATATTGATTCTACACTGTTTTTAAAAATATGGAAAATTCATTTCTAAAAGAATTCAAAGATAGAGAATACTTTAATCAATGTACTAATTTCGAAGAATTAGAGCAATTGATGAGTAAGAAGAAAATTAAAGCCTATATTGGTTTTGATTGTACAGCATCTAGTTTACATGTTGGAAGTTTATTGCAGATAATGTGTTTAAGATTATTACAAAAACACGGCCATCAACCAATTGTTTTGCTAGGTGGCGGAACTACAAGAATTGGAGATCCTTCAGGAAAAGAAGAAACTAGAAAAATACTTTCAGAGAAACAAATTGAAAAAAATATTAAGAATATTGAAAAAATTTTTAAAATTTTTTTAAAAACAAAGAATCCGAAATTAAAACCCATTTTTGTAAATAACTACAAGTGGCTTAGCAAATTGAATTATATAAAATTTTTAAGGGAGATAGGAAAACATTTTACAATTAATAAAATGCTTAGTTTTGATAGTGTTAAATTAAGATTAGATAGAGAACAATCTTTAAGTTATATGGAATTCAATTATATGATTTTACAGGCTTATGACTTTTTGGAGCTTAATAAGACCAAGAATTGCGTGATGCAAATAGGTGGTTCAGATCAATGGGGAAATATTGTCAATGGAGTAGAGCTCATCAAGCGATATTCGAGTAAACAAGTTTTTGGATTAACAACTCCCTTAATAACTCTAGCATCTGGTGCTAAAATGGGTAAAACTGAAAAAGGTGCTGTTTGGCTTAATGAAAAACTTTTATCTTCTTATGATTATTGGCAATTCTGGAGAAACACTGATGATAGAGACGTAATAAAGTTTCTTAAAATGTTTACAGATTTAAGTATAAGCAAAATTGAAAAAATTAAAGATTCAAATATTAATGAATTAAAAATTCTATTAGCGAATGAAACAACTAACATGTTACATGGTAAACCCGCATCCTTAAACGCAGAAAAAACAGCAAAGGCAACTTTTGTGTCTGGTGGATCAGGGGACGAGTTACCAGAAATTCAAATAAAAAAAAGTAGTTTGAAATTAGGAATTAAAATTTTAGACTTACTATCCTCAAATAAAATCATGTCATCAAAAAGTGAGGCTAGAAGAGCAATTCAAAGTAATGCATTAAAAATAAATAATCAAATTTTAACAGATGAGAATAAAATAGTTTTGCTAAATGATTTCAATAATAGTAAAGATTTAAAGATCTCATTTGGTAAGAAAAAACATTATATCATTAAAATTATTTAGCTTTTTTTTGTTTTTCTAAAGCTTTTGTAATAAAACGTGGTGTCAGTGTTTTGATAGGATTAATTGTAGTTTTCATTTTATTTGGCATTCCTTTAATCTTGAAACTGACCCCGAACAAACCTTCGCCAATATCTTTGGGGATTATAATTTTTCCTATCACTGGTATTTTTGATAAAAATTTGTTCAAATTTTTTGCAGGAACTAGAGTTCCTCTTAAACTTGTTAATCCGCTCTCTTCTTTATATCCCTCCATTAGAACTGAAATACTTGAACCATCTGCATAAAGTTCATTTAATTTTAAAAATCCTTTATTTGTTAACATTTTGATTTCTAATCTTTCAAAAGATAAGCCTACCCCCTCAGCTAAATCAGCCAAACCACCAAAATCAGCCAATGACAAAAGTTTTACTACTCCTGGAGCGTTTATGACTTTAAAATTATCGATTACTAAAATTGAAGAAGATGAGTCGTTCTCAATTATAGAGGAAAAATTTAAAACACCTCCAGTTAAACCTTTAAAAAAACTATACTCAGACAATAAAGGCTGGGGTAAGTCTGAGTAAACTTCTAAAAATTTCTTATTATTTTTTTTATCACTTTTCATTGAAATATCTAAAAATTTATTGTCGCCAAAATCTCCCTTTGATGAGATTTTTGTAAATTTTCCTTTTTCGATAACTCCTATCAATCTGAAATTTTTAAGCTTTTCAGATAACGGCGTATCAATATGTTTTACATCTATATCAATATCTTTAGTAATTTTTTTTAATAAATTATTTTTTGATTTTTTATTAAGAAACTTATTTAAGTTTTTAGCATCGTATCTAGTACCAGAAATTTTTATCTTTTTTCCAAAATCTAATGTAAAATCATTTTTTAAATTATCTTTATTAAAAGTCTTAACTTTAATCTTTTTAAGTGAAACTAAACCATTTTTGTCAAATCTAAGATTTTTAATAAAAATTGAATTTTTATTTTCAGAATATTTTAGGTCATTTAAATCTATAGAATCTTGTTTTCTAGAAAAATCAAGAAATATCTTAGCAATTTTGTCTTCATCTTTATTATAATTAATAAAATCAATATTTATAATTTGAGAAACTTCTAAATTCAAAATAGTTTTTGAAACATCTTTAACAAAATTATTTTTAAAACTATAATTTTGATAATTATTTTCATTAATACTGTACTGGCCATCTAAGTTAATATAATTTTTTTTATCTAAAGCATATCGTGTATCAAAATTAGTGTTTTTAAAACGTAGATTTTCTATCCGCTTTTCTAAAAAAGGATTTTCGAAAGCTTTTTTTAGTTTAAAATAAGATTTATTACTTTTGCCTTTATTAGAGTAAACATAGTTTGTTATTTTGAGAGTCTTATCTAACGTTAGGTTTAGGAAATTGTTCATTTCTAAACTAAAATTTGTTTCTGTGTTAATAAATTTAATTTTTTCGAGAATTGGAAGATAATTTGTTATATTTTTTTCATTTATGTCTATTACAGTAGTGAAGTCAGATTCTATATTAATTTCTTTATCAGTCCTAATTTGAAAATTTCCATCTTTTATTACCAGTCCATCCATCTTACTTTTAACATCTTTAATTAATATGTCAGAAGTATCTCCAAAAAAATTAAAACTTGTGTTTGTTAAACTTAAATTATCACTAATTATGGCACTCATATCTTTCACTTCTCCTTTTGCAATAAAATTATCTATCTCCAAGTTATCATTTAAATATAATTCTAAATTAACAACTAATTTTCCGTTTTTAATTTTGTTAATAACAAGACTATTTAAATTGGACGGTTTAGTTTTGATAATAATTTTTTTCAATTGATCAATATTTACTTCCTTAGAGGAAATATTGATTTTTTCAATTTTTGCATTCGATCTAATTAAAGAAGAAAAATTTAAGTAAGCTTTCACTTTTGAAATTGGAATTAACAGGTTTTTATAGATTAATTTTGGATTTTTTGTTTCTATAAATAAATTAAGTTTCTTGATATCTAGTTTAAATTTTACTTTTTGTAATTTTAATAGAACATTTTTATTATTTTCTGTTGCTTTTTCTGAAATAATTTTGTTAAATTTATTTGTCTCAAAACCAATTGTAGACAAAATAGTTCCTAGACAAATCAATAAAAAGAACGCAAATATTAATGTATTGATAGCTAACTTTTTCATTATCTGTTTATTATTCCTGCTTCAATAAATTCATCGATATTGCCGTCAAGAACATCAGATGGATTTGTGCTTTCTACTTTATTTCTTAGGTCTTTAACAAGCTGATATGGTTGTAATATATAAGATCTTATTTGATGTCCCCAACCAATGTCTGTTTTTGAGTTTAACTCTTTTTTATTTTCGGTTTCTCTTTTTTGAATTTCATGCTCATAAAGTCTTGCTTTAAGCATCTTATAACAAGTTTCCTTATTTTTATGTTGAGATCTTTCATTCTGACATTGAACTACAATTTTTGATGGTAAATGAGTTATTCTTACTGCACTATCAGTCGTATTAACATGCTGTCCTCCCGCCCCACTAGACCTATATGTATCAATCCTTAAATCTTTTTCATCAATTTGAACTTTAATATCATCTTCTACAGCTGGATAAACCCAGACACTGGCAAAGCTAGTGTGTCTTCGTGCGCCACTATCGAAAGGTGAAATTCTAACTAATCTATGAACTCCCGACTCACTTTTCATTAAACCGTAAAGATAATCTCCACTTACCTTTAGAGTTGAAGATTTAATGCCTGCTTCCTCCCCCTTGTGCTCACTGATAAACTCATATTTAAATTGTTTTTTATCAAACCACTTTAAATACATTCTTCTTAACATATCCGCCCAATCTTGGCTCTCTGTTCCTCCAGCACCTGCGTGTATCTCAAGATAAATATCGAAGTTATCATTTTCACCTGAAAGAAAACAATTGATCTCATTTTTTTTAGTTTTGTTTAATAAATCAATAATTTTTAGGTAACAGTCTTGAAGAATTTCATCATTCTCTTCTTCTGAAGCTAATTTATACAAATCTTTTAAATTATTTATTTCATTAGTACAGTTATTAAAGGAGTTTAAAATTTCTTCGAAAATCTTTTTTTCTTTTACAGTTTTTTTAACTATAGACTTATTTTTCCAAAAATTTTCACTTAAGAGAGTTTTTTCTAATTCTATTAATTTATTTTGAATATTATTCTTCTCAAAGATACCCCCTTATATTTTTTAGGGTTTTTTCAGCCAGTTCTAATTTGTTTTCGAAATTTTGCATTAGTAAAATTGTCTATATTTAATTAGTTTATCATAACTATCAGTTGAGATTAATTTGTTATTATCAATATTGTTAATATCTTTGGCTTTCAAAGCCTCAATAATTGTATTTTTTTCCTCTAGTGAAGACTTTAATCCGGTATCATAGTTTAGAGAGGTTAAATATATGCCTTCTGGAATTTTAAATTCTTTAAAATCTTCTTTATAAAGAGCATTTTTTACAAAATTTTTAAAAATTGGAAGAGCAGCCTTAGAGCCAGTTTCATACCTGCCTAAAGTTTTTGGATTATCAAATCCAATATAGACACCAATTACAAGATTAGAAGTGAATCCAATAAACCATGCATCATAATTATTATTTGTTGTTCCAGTTTTTCCTGCTAATGGAACTTTTAAATCTCTTAATTTTTTTGCTGTTCCCCTTTGAACAACACCTTCTAAAATTGAAGTCATTTGATATGCAGTTTCTTTACTGAACACAACCTCATCCTCATAATCTATAGCTGGAAAATCTTCCGAGTTGTGTAAAAATTTATCGCATCCTAAACATTTTTTGTTATTTAATTTAAAAATTGTTTTTCCTCTTCTGTCTTGAATTCTGCTAATTAAATTAGGGCTTACTTTTTTTCCTCCATTTGCAAATGAAGCATATGCTGAGGCAAGATTTATTAAAGTGGTTTCAGCTGAACCTAACGAAACAGATAAGAGTTCTGGGATGTCTTCGTAAATTTCTAATTTATTTGATAGATTTAAAATCTTATTTAAACCTAATGCTTTTGCGATCCTTACTGTCATTAAATTTCTCGAATATTCAATTCCTTTCCTTAGAGTTGAAGGGCCATAAAATTTTTTTCCATAATTTTCGGGTTTCCAATCTTTTAAACCTACACCTTGACTTTCTACAAAAGGTGCATCTAAAATTATTGAGTTAGGGGAGTAACCATTTTCTAGTGCTGCAGCATAAACAATTGGTTTAAAAGCGGACCCAGGTTGTCTTTTTGCTTGAGTAACTCGATTAAATTCACTTGATTTAAAATTAAATCCACCTACTAGAGCTTTTACGTCTCCACTATTAACGTCTATAACTACAATCCCTCCATTTACTTTAGGGTATTGTTTCAAAGTCCAAGTATTATCTTTTTTATGGACAAAAATAATATCACCAATGTTAAATCTATCAAAAATGGTTTTTTTATTTGGAATAGCCCATTTAAGTTGACTAATTGAAATATAGTTCTCTAAGCCTTTTAATGTCTTAAATTTTATCGCACTTAAACTAATTTCTAAAATTTCAGCTATTTCCCAGTTTAGAGTTGGGTCAATTTTTAAACTATCTATTTTTTTTTGCCAATTTGAATTTTTTAATTTATTTGAAATAGCACCCCTCCATCCATGCCGTTTATCGTATGCTTCTATACCATTTCTCAAAGAATTTATTCCTTCAATTTGATAATTAATATTTAGAGGTGTACGAATAGATAAACCTTCTGAATATAAAGTTTTAAATCCATATTTTTCTTTAATTGATCTTCTTACTTCCTCTGTATAAGAATTAGCTTCATTTAAAATTTCTATTTTTCTTCTTTTCAACGTAATTTTAGTATCTTTGAATTTTCCTAGCTGTTTTTTTGTAATATAATTATTATCTTCTAAATTTTTAAGCACTAGATTTCTTCTAAATTTTGCTAATTCAGGATATCTAAATGGATCATATCTACTAGGAGCTTTTGGTAAAGCAGCTAACAATGCGGCTTCGGTATAATCTAAATCTTTTACAGATTTATCGAAGTATTCTAAACTTGCAGCTGCTATTCCATAAGTGCCTTGTCCTAAATAGATTTGATTTAAATATAATTCTAAAATTCTTTCTTTTGAATATGCTCTCTCAATTCTAAAGGCTAATATAGCCTCCTTAATTTTTCTATTCAAAGAAACTTCATTTGTGAGTAAAAAGTTTTTAGCTACCTGCTGAGTAATAGTAGAAGCTCCTTCTAGCCTTTTATTTGCACTGATATTTTTTAAGTTTTTTAATAATGCTCTTACTATACCTTTCGCATCTATACCGGGATGATTAAAAAAGTTTTTGTCTTCTGCAGAAAGAAATGAGTTAATTACTTTTTTAGGTATTGATTCATAAGGAATAAAAAGTCTTTTTTCCAAAGCGTATTCTGCGATTAACTTTCCATCGCTTGAATATACTCTGCTTGAAATAGGAGGTTGATAATTTGACAATTTTTTGTAGTCCGGCAAACCAATGGAAAAATACCAAAGCGTTGAAAAGGCAAAAAACAAACAAATTAAAGCAAATATAATGAAAAACTTAATTGAAAAATTTATAAATTTGAACATTCTTAATAATTTCATCTTAAATAGTTTAATGAATAAAATTTGGCTATCTTAGGGCATTCTAATCAGAATTTGTTGTTATTATAAGTGCATTTAATGAAAAAATTGTATAATATTAACTCATGTCAAAAATAAAAATTACAAATTTCAACAGATTAAAAGGAATCCAATTAAAATGGAAAAAAATTTATATATTGATGCTTCGCATCCAAATGAAACTCGTATCGTTCTTAAATCTAACTCCTCAATTGAGGAATACGAATTTGAAGATAAAAATAAGTTAAATTTTAAAAATAATATTTATCTTGGAACAATCAGCAGAGTAGAACCTTCTTTACAAGCAGCTTTTGTTAATTTTGGAAGAATAAGACATGGTTTTTTAGCTTTTAACGATATTCAGTCAGACTATTACCAAATTCCTTCTGAAGATAAGGAAAAAATAAAATATGCTGAAGAAAAAATCAGAGAGAATTTAAAAGATAAAGCTTTGGAGGATATATCAAATATTAAGACTGCAGATAAGCTTACAGAGTTAAATGGAGAAGAAAAAAATTTAGTAAAAAATGAAGAAGAGGTTAAAAAAGAATATAGAGAAGAATTAAAAACTTCTTATGGTCTTAAAAGATATAAAATTCAGGAAGTAATCAAGCCAGGCCAAGTAATACTGATACAAGTAATAAAAGAAGAAAGAGGTCAAAAAGGAGCTGCACTAACAACATTTATATCTTTGGCAGGCAAATATATTGTATTAATGCCTAACACCCCGAAAGGTGGGGGCATTTCAAGAAAAATTTTTAATTCCTCAGATAGACAAAAAATAAGAGGGATCTTAAACCAAATTGAAATCCCAAAAAGTATGGGAGTAATAGTAAGAACTGCTGGAGCTAATAAAACCAAAAATGAAATAGAAAAAGATTTTGAAAATACTCTTAAAACTTGGGAAGACATAAGAGACAAAGCTTTAAATTCAAATGCCCCATCATTGGTATATGAAGAGGGAGATATTATTAAACGTACTTTGAGAGATACGTACGATAATGAGACAAAAAATATTTATATTGACGGAAACGAGGCATACCAAAAAGCAAAAAAGTTTATGAAACAATTAATGCCTAAAAATGTAAAAAATATCAAAAAGTACAGGGGTAAAATTCCTCTGTTTCATGATGCAAATATTGAAAAGGAATTAAATAATATTTTTGAACCAAGGGTTAAGTTAAAATCAGGAGGTTATTTAATAATTAATCCAACAGAAGCACTTGTTGCAATAGATATAAATTCTGGACAATCTACTAAACAAATTAATATTGAAAAAACCGCCTTAAATACGAATCTAGAGGCAGCTGAAGAAATATCTCGTCAAATTAAGATTAGAGACTTGTCAGGTTTAATTGTTATTGATTTCATTGATATGGTAAATTTTTATAACAGGCGTATGGTTGAAAAAAAGATGAGAGAAAGCATTAGGAAAGATAGAGCTCGAATTCAAGTTGGTCGAATAAGTAATTTCGGTTTATTAGAAATGACTAGACAAAGACTTCGAGAAGCATCAATAAACTGGGAGACAATTTTGTCTTTAGATTCTTTTGCAAAAAAAATTGTAAAAAAGATAGAGTTTTTAGCATTCAATAGTAAGGTAAAAATTATTAAAGCTTATATCCCCGAAAAAGTAAAATTATACATTGAACAAAAACTTGTTAAAGAGATTGAGTTTTCTCAAAAAAAATATTCATTAAAAATAAATTTCTTGAGTGACTCAAATTTTGTTATACCAGAGTATAGAATTGAACTTTTAAATAAGTCAAAAAAATTGATTAGTAAAGTGCAGAATATAGATGAAATTGGATTAATTGAAAAAAATTCAATGAAATTTGAAAAAAAACAAAAAGATGATGTTAAATTAAATACGAAAAAAATTAAAAAAACTAAAAATATAAAGAAAAAAAACATAAGTCCACGAACTTTGTGGGTCAGAAGAAAAAAAAGAGTTTAAATTAAGCCATCAACTGGAGAGCTTGGACTTGCAAAGTAATTTTTTTTCATCCTTCCCGCTAAGTATGAGTCTCTTCCAGAAATAACGGCATTTTTAAATGCTCTGGCCATCCTTATTGGATTTTTTGAGTTTGCTATCGCACTATTAATAAGCACTCCATCACAACCCATTTCCATTGCCACAGTGGCGTCTGAAGCTGTGCCAATACCAGCATCAACTATAACTGGGACTTTAGATTGTTTGATAATTAGAGAAATATTAACTTTATTCTGTAATCCTAAACCCGAGCCTATGGGTGAAGCTAAAGGCATAATTGCAGAAGCACCACAATCTTCTAGTTTTTTAGCTAATAAAGGATCGTCAGTGCAGTAAACCATAACTTTAAAGCCTTCTTTAACCAAAATCTTTGTTGATTTAATAGTTTCAACCATGTCAGGGTACAAAGTTTTTTTATCACCTAAAACTTCTAATTTAACAAGTTTCCATCCACCCATCTCTCTTGCTAGCCTTAAAGTCCTTAAAGCCTCCTGAGAAGTAAAACACCCGGCCGTGTTTGGTAAAAAAATTATTTTTTTTGGGTTTAAATAATCAGTTAAAATTGGCTTTTTTTTATCTAAGATATTTACTCTCCTAACAGCTACAGTAACCATATCTGCTCCTGACTCTTTAACAGCTTGAGCAGTTTCTCTGAAATTTTTGTATTTTCCAGTACCTACAATCAATCGAGACTTTAAAATTTTATTAGCAACTTTAAAAGTGTCTTTTTTCAAGTTAGCCTCCTCCTATAAAGTGAACTACTTCTAATTTATCGTTATTTTTTAAATATTTTTTTTTATAATTTGACTTTTGAACAATAATTCCATTAAGTTCTATTGCTACTTTTTTATCATCAAGTTTAAATTGTTTTAATAAATTACGAATAGTAAATTTAGGTTTTATCGTAACTTTTTTCCCATTTAATTGTATTTTTGCCATAATTGAGTTAATTAAGTAATTTATAAAATACTAATGAATAAAATTATAATTCTTAATGGACCAAACCTCAACCTTTTAGGTGAAAGAGAAAAAGAAAAATATGGTAATATTACTTTAAAAGATATTGAAAATAATTGTAAAGAATTTGCTAAAAAAAATGACATCATACTTTCTTTGTTTCAATCTAATATTGAAGGAGAAATGGTGGATGAAATACAAAAAGCAAGAAATGAACAGCACGGTTTAATTATAAATGCAGGTGCCTATACACATACTTCCGTAGCTATACACGACGCATTAAAAGTACTTAAAATACCTATAGTCGAATTACATATAACTAATATTTACAATAGAGAAGAATTCAGGCATAAATCATTAATTAGCAAATTAGCAACAGGTATTCTTTGTGGGTTTGGAGTTGAGGGTTATATTATGGCATTACAAGCAATGAAAAATTATTTAAGAAAATGAAAATAGATAAGAAATTAATTAAAGAACTGGTTGACCACTTAACTGAGTTTAACTTAACTGAGTTAGAATACCAAGAAGGTCAAACTAAGATTAAAGTTTCAAAAGCATCTAAATCAGTTGAACAAATCAAAACTGGAGCGGTTGTTTCTCCGATCAAAGCAGTTTTAAACGAGTCAGATGACTCTGAAGGTGTAAGAATTAAATCTCCAATTATTGGAACAGCTTATCTAGCACCTGAACCAGGAGGAAAAAAGTTTATTAAGGTAGGAGATAAAATAAAAAAAGGTCAAACTGTTATGATTGTAGAGGCTATGAAAACAATGAACCATGTTCCTTCTACTAGTGATGGAGTGGTAAATAAAATTCTTGTAAACGATGGTCAGCCTGTAGAATTTGGTCAACCACTAATTATTCTAAAGTAAAATATAATGTTCAAAAAAGTTTTGATAGCTAACAGAGGTGAAATTGCTGTTAGAATTATAAGAGCATGCAAAGAATGGGGTATAGCAACAGTTGCTGTGCATTCGGATGTGGACTCAGATGCTATGCATGTAAGGCTTGCTGATGAAAGTGTCTGTATAGGATCTCATCAACCACAAAACAGTTATCTTAATGTAGCTTCGATTTTGTCTGCTGTTGACTTAACTAATGCTGAAGCTATTCATCCTGGTTACGGTTTTTTATCTGAAAACTCGAAATTTGCTGAAATGGTTAATAAACATGGAATAAAATTTGTTGGACCAAGTGCCGATATAATTTCGAAAATGGGAGATAAAATTGAAGCTAAAAGAATAGCAAAAAAATATGGTTTACCAATAATTGAAGGTTCGGAGGGAGGTGTAAAATCAGTTTCAGAAGCTAAATCTATATCTAAAGAAATTGGATACCCTGTGCTTATAAAAGCAGCTGGTGGTGGTGGAGGAAAAGGTATGAAAATTGTTGATGAAGATAGTCAATTAGAAAATCTTTTTTTAACAGCAAAAAATGAAGCAAAAAAGTATTTTGGAAACGATGAATTATACATCGAAAAATATTTTAAACACCCAAGACATATTGAAGTTCAAATTATGTCAGGAAAGAATAAAACTGTTCATCTTGGAGAAAGGGATTGTTCAGTTCAGAGAAGGCACCAAAAATTAATTGAAGAAACTCCTAGTCCAGTTTTGACTAATGAACAGAGAAAAGATTTATTAGATAAAACAGTTAAAATGGTTGAACAAATTGGCTATGAAGGAGCTGGTACCGTAGAATTTATTTACGAAGATGGTAAATTTTATTTTTTAGAAATGAATACCAGAGTTCAAGTTGAGCATCCTGTTACAGAAGTACAAACAGGCATTGACATAGTAAAAGAACAGTTATGGATTGCATTTACGGGAGAAACTGCTTTAAAACAAAGTGATATAGATCCTCGTGGTCATTCTATTGAGTGTAGAATTAATGCTGAAAATCCGGCTTTAGATTTTCAACCTAGCCCCGGTATAATTAGTGTTTGCCATCAACCTTCCGGGTTCAGAACTCGTGTAGATGGTTCAATTTTTCAAGGATGTAAAATAACTCCTTATTACGATAGCCTAATTGCAAAAGTAATTTGTAAAGGAAGAAATAGATCTGAAGCGATACAGAGAACTTTAAGATCGTTAGACGAATTTGTTTTAGAAGGAATTACTACTACTATAGATCTTCATAAAAAGATTTTAAACCATGAAAAATTTGTTAATTCAAAATTTGATACAAATTGGCTAGCCAAAGAAAAATTTTACTAGACATTGTTACAATTTACTAATTGTAAATCGTATATAGCATGATCGAACGGAGCAATGGTTGGGTCAGATGAAAAAGTCCAACCATTAAATATAAAAACTTTTTCATTTTGATTTACTGAAGAGTCTTTCACTTGTAGATACGCTACACTATTATCAATGTTGTTGGAGTTAATTTTGCCACATTTTAAAACTTTTATTTCAAGTGGTCCGAATTTTTTTACTTCACCAAGATTAATATTAATTTCGGAGGTTTTAGCAGTGATCTTATCAAGACCAATAAATTTCGCACTTGAAACTTTTTTTGTTGACAACTTTTCTTTTTTATTTTTAATAAATTCGTTATTTATTTGATTATCGTTTGACTCTTCAATTTCTTCAAAACTCGGTTTTAACTCACTTAGATTAATAAGAGGAGAAGTTAAAACTGTTTCCTCTGCAAAAGAATTTAAGCTGTAAAAAAGCAAAATTAATATAGATAAAATGAATTTACAATTTCCAAGTTTCATATTTTTTAAATTTGTCATCCTTTTTTATTTTTGTTGATTTATAAGCATCTTCAAGACCAGTTTTGTTTTCTAAGTGTTTTTTTTGCCAAGTATATTTTTTATCTTTTTCATTTGGCGGGGTATCTATAGTATGATGCATCCATAAAAACCAATCTGATGTAATTTTGGTTGCTTCAATATTATTAGAATATATTACCCATCGCTCATCTTTTTTATTTTTATAATATTTGTTACCAAATTCATCGCCCCCGACATACTTTCCAAAGAAAATTGTCTTGAGAAAAGTTCCAAATGTTTGTCTATTCCACCAAGTAAAAAATATTTTCAAATTCATTTTTTTTGATTTTTAAAAGTCCACACACTTTAAAAGTGTATAATTATATATATCAGACAGGAACAATTTTTGCTATATATCTTTAACAAAAAGATTCCTTTTCAAAAATGAAAAAATTTATCGTAGAAACTTATTATACTTGTATCTTTAAGACAGTGCACAAATTAGATAACCTTAATGATAATGAATTGTCAAAAATCGACTCTAGAAACGATGGAGAAGTCCAAGTAATAGATGTAAAACTTAATAATCGGAAAACTAAAAAAATTGGCAATAAAAAAGAAACGTCTGAAAAAATAAAAGAACCGGACAGCTTGTTATCTGCAAATCTAGCAAAAAAAATGGACTCATCTAAAAATCAGGATTTAATTAACAATCAAAACCTTAAGTCCAAAAACCAAACAAATGCTAGATTTAAAATGCCTGACAGAAGAAAGGGGTATATTCAGAAAGCCCAAATAGGAGATCACAAAGTGTATTTACATACTGGAGAATATGATGATGGAAAAATTGGTGAAATATTTATTGATACAAATAAAGAAGGAGAATTAGTAAAGGCAATGATGAATAATTTTGCAATAGCAATTTCTCTTGGATTACAATACGGAGTGCCCCTTGAGGAATATGTTGATGCATTTATTGACACCAAATTTGAACCCTCTGGAAATGTTTTAGGTAATGATAGAATTTTAAGTGCTTCTTCAATTTTAGATTATGTTTTTAGAGAGTTAGCTATATCGTACTTAGGAAAAGAAGAACTAGCTCACACCCCTTCTATTGCGAGTACTAAAGATATGACAGATCATACTACAGACGATAAATTTCTAAAAATTGTCAAGAATATAACTTCTAAAGGTTTTGTAAGAAGTAATTACGAAGAAAAACTAGTCGATCTATCTGACGTAAGAATAAACTTAAAATCAAAAAATTAATTTTTTTTAGTATCTAGTTTTATTCCTAACTCTTTAAGCTGTTTTAAATCTATTTCGGAAGGAGCCTTCATCATAAGATCTTGAGCGTTTTGATTCATTGGAAATAAAGTTATTTCTCTTATATTCTTTTCATTTGCAAGTAACATTACTATTCTATCTATACCTGGGGCTATTCCTCCGTGCGGAGGTGCACCGTAACTTAGTGCATTTAACATTCCGCTGAATTTTTCTTCAACATCTTTTTTATCATATCCAGCAATTGAAAAAAGTTTGTACATTAATTCTGGCATATAATTTCTTATAGCTCCTGAAGATAATTCAACGCCATTGCAAACAATATCATATTGGTATGCTTTTATCTTTAAAGGATCATCAAAATCTATTTTGTCTAATTCCCCTTGAGGTAGTGAAAAAGGATTATGGCTAAACTGTATTTTTTTTGTTTGTTCGTCAAGCTCGTACATCGGGTAGTCAACAATCCAACAAAATGCAAAGTGATCTTCTTTAATTAAATTTAAATCTTTTGCTATTTTGTCTCTAGCAATTGATAAAATTTTTTCAACTTCTTGTTCTTTTCCACAAGCTAAAAATATACTATCTCCTGTCTCTGCTTTGCAGGTTTTCATAATTTCTTTTAAAGAGTCTTCACTAAAAAACTTCCCTACTGGACCTCTTCCAGTTATATTTTTGTCTTTTTCAATAGTAAAATAAGCTAAGCCAGAAGCTCCTTGTTCTTTTGCCCATTTGTCAATATTATCAAAAAAACTTCTTGGCTTGTCTTTGGTATTTTTTGTTACAATACATCTTGATATCGATCCTGACTTAACTAGTTTTTTAAAAATATCAAATTTAACATCTTCTCTCGTAAAGATATTCGTTACGTCATAAATTAATAACGGATTTCTTAAATCAGGTTTATCTGTACCGTATTTAAGCATTGCCTCTTCGTAGGGTATTCTTGGAAATTTTTCATAAATTATCTTTTTAGATGAAAATTTTTTAAATAAATTTATCATTAATTTTTCTACAACTAAGAAAATATCTTCTTGTTCAACAAAAGACATTTCGATATCGAGTTGATAAAATTCGCCAGGGCTTCTGTCAGCTCTAGCATCCTCATCCCTAAAACATGGAGCGATTTGAAAATATTTATCAAATCCTGACATCATAATTAATTGTTTAAATTGTTGTGGGGCTTGAGGTAAGGCATAAAATTTTCCAGGATTTAATCTACTTGGCACTAAAAAATCTCTGGCACCCTCAGGGCTAGAGGAAGTTAGAATTGGAGTTTGATACTCAAGAAAACCTACATTCAACATTTCTGATCTAATGAATGAAATGACTTTAGATCGTAAAATTATATTTTTATGCATTTCTTCTCTTCTTAAATCTAAGAATCTATATTTTAACCTTATATCTTCAGGATAATCTTGTTCTCCGAAGACTGGCATAGGTAATTCTCTTGCCTCTGATAAAATTTTTACGGATTGAATATTTACCTCAATTTTTCCAGTGCTTAATTGCAAATTTTCAGTTCCTTTTTCTCTTCTAATGACTTTGCCGGTAATAGTTAAAACTGATTCCGGTCTAGTTTTTTCTAAAATAGAAAAAAATTTATTATTATTTTCTATTACGCATTGAGTCAAACCGTAGTGATCTCTTAGATCGATAAATAGTAAATTACCGTGGTCTCTCTTTCTGTGTAACCAACCAGATAAAGAAGTTTCTTTCCCAATATCGTTCTCAGATAATTCTGCGCAAGTATGAGTTCTATATTTATTCATTAGTTAATACTTTTTTTATTAAATTAATATTTATCGATTTTCCAGAAGATAAAGACAAATCATCAATTTCTTTTATAAATTTAAAGACTTTC
>MDSV01195225.1_pt1 | contig 15797 bp, 14 predicted proteins | sample 810851 | NCBI WGS metagenome assembly MDSV01 (sample SAMN05326640, study PRJNA326480) | marine metagenome | isolation source: seawater | place: Atlantic Ocean: North East | collected 2012
ATAAAATAGTTAAGAAAATTCATTTTATAAATAATAAATGATGGAATTTTTAAATTACAAATTTCTAATGAAATTGTCCCTGATTTTGCTATAGCAAAAAAAGATTTAGATAACATATTTTTCTTAATATTATCATCAGAAATAACTTCATAGTTAGTTAAACTGGTCTTAACTAATTTTTCATGAATAAATGATTTAAGTTCTTTTGTTGAATGAAATACATAAATTAAGTCTTTGTATTTATTATTGGCTAATTTAATAAAATCAATCAATATAGGTAGTAAAATATTTACTTCAGATAAACGACTACCTGGAAATAAAGAAATTATCTTTTTTTTACTAATTGGTAAATTTTTTAGATAAACGTTATTAGTTGTTTCTTTTTCTAATAAAGGATGTCCTACAAAAGTTGATTTAACTTTTTTTTCATCGAAATATTTTTTTTCAAAATTAAATAATAATAAAATATGGTCAATAAAATTTTTAATTTTCTTAATTCTACCTTTTCTCCAAACCCAAATTTGTGGAGCAACATAATGTATTGTTTTGATTGAATTTTTATTCTTTTTTACAATTTTTGCTACGCGTAAAGTAAAATCTGGGCTGTCTACTGTAAATAAAATATCAGGATTATATTCAATTATTTTTTTAGCAGTAAAATTGATTTTTCTTCTTATATTTAAAATGTTCATTAAAACTCTAGTAAAACCAATATATGTAATTTCACTTAAATTATAAATTGATCTGATTTTTAATGAGTTTAAATATTCTCCACCAACAGATAAGTATTTAATATGTGGATTTAATTTCTTAAGTTTTATTATTGCTTTAGCAGCTAACTTATCTCCAGATGGCTCACCTGTTAAAATAAAAATCTTTTTCATCTTTTATATAGCACAAATAAACATTTTATGTTTATTTGATAAAGTAATTGACTTAGGCTTATCTAAAAAAATACTTTGATTAGCTTTTAATGCAATGCCACTTAATCCAATTTTACAACACTTATTTATTGTATTGATACCTATAGTTGGCAAATCTATTTTTAAATCTTGATTCGATTTTGGAAATTTAACAAGAACACCATCTCTCTTTTTTTTTTTTGGAATTTTTTTTATTATTTTTTTAACTCTTTCAAGCATTGAATCTGTTCCATTTTGATCTTCTATAGCAAGTATATTTCCATTTAGTACTACTACAGCCTGTCCTGCATTATTAACTTTTAACTCATTTATAATTTTGACTCCAATTTTAATGTCTTTTTTATTTCCTATACTTGCCTTATATTTTGTGTAATTACCTTTTTTTGCAAGTAATTCAGGATTAAAATAGGTTTGATTAATTATTTTTAAGTTTTCTTTTTTGAATATTTTAGATATTTCTTTTATTATATAAGTGTCTCCTTTTTTTGCACTTTTAATAATATTGGGTAAATAATATAGAGCCTTTAAATCAAATTTTGTGACCGAAAAATTTGGTCTTTTAACCTGTCCAGCAAAAATAATTCTTTTACACTTAAATTTTTTAAGAATCTTAAATGCTTTTCCAAGCTGTCCAATTGAAAGTGAATGTGAACTTTTATTTTTTTTATAAATTTTTTTTTTTGAAATGTCGATTATAGTATATTTAATTTTTAATTTATCTAGTTTATTTACTATTAGTCTTCCTAGTTGTGTTTCGCCTAAAACTAAACCTATCATTATTAACTAATCTTCTAACGGTGAGCAAATTGGTCTTTTTTTATCTTTTGATATAAAGTCTGTTATCTCTTTAATTAAAGAATTATTTTTATATTCACCATTAATTTTATTTATATTTTCATGCAAGTTTTTATTTAAAAATATTTTTTTGTACGCTTCATTAAGTTCAATAATTACCTTATTTTCATAGTTATTTCTTCTTAAACCTATTAAATTAATTCCTTTAAGATAGTTTCTATTTCCAAAAGATAGGCCAAATGGTATTACATCATTTAAAACTCCAGTCATTCCTCCAATCATTGCCAGTCTTCCTATTCTAGTGAACTGTTGAACTGCTGAATTTCCTCCAATAGTAACAGAATCTTCAATTGTTACATGGCCCCCTAATGGAACATTATTGGCTATCACTACATTATTTCCAACCTTACAATCATGAGCTACATGCGATGAAATCATAAATAAACAATTATTTCCAATAGACGTAACTCCTCCTCCACTTTCGGTACCAGGATTAATTGTAACGTACTCTCTTATTGTGTTATTTTTTCCAATAATAATACTATTTTTTTCACCTTTAAATTTAAGATCTTGCGGGTCAGTGCCTATACTCGCAAAAGGAAAAATTTTAGTTTCAGAGCCAATTTTTGTGTTTCCTGATAAATTTACATGTGAATGTATTTCTACATTTTCATCTATTGAAACGTTTGGACCTACTATAGAATATGGTCCAATATGAACATTTTTTGAAATATTTGCCTTTTTATCAATAATACATGTTTTATGAATCATTATAATTATTTTCTATCTACTATGGTTGCTGACCACGCTGCATCAGCCATTTTTTTTCCATTTACTTTTGCTATACCTTTGTATTTCCATACTCGACCGTGAGATCTTATTGCTTCTATATCTAAATGTAATTCGCAATCAGGGATGACAGGATTTCTAAATCTGGCTTTTTCAACACTCATCAAGTAAACTAATTTGTTTTCATATTCTTTAGGATCAATTCCATAAGCTGTTAAGGCAGCAGCTGCTTGCCCAAATGCTTCAACTATTAATACACCTGGCATAACCGGTTGACCTGGAAAATGGCCTTGAACAAAAAAAGAATTTTTTTTAACATTTACTACTGCAGTAGCTGATTTTAGATGGACTATATTAATTAATTTATCAATTAAAAGCATAGGCTCTCTATGAGGTAATAGGCTTTCTATTTTTTTTTTATCTATACTTTTTGACATTTATTTTTTTTGATCTTTTAAAAAATCTCTAATATTTTTAGCTGGATAACCCATAACTATTTGATCGTCCTGGATATCATTAATTACACCACTTCCTCCACCTATTTTAACATTTTTCCCTATTTTAAGATGTCCTGAGATACCCGCTTGACCTCCAATCACAACATTATTTCCTATTATACTGCTACCAGCAAATCCAACTTGTCCTGCAATCATACAATTAGATCCTATATTAACGTTATGAGCAACATGTACTTGATTATCTAAAAAAGTGTTTTTACCAATTTTAGTATCAGATAATGATCCCCTATCAATAGTACAATTAGCTCCAATCTCTACTCCCTCCTCTAAAATAACTTTTCCTATATGAGGAGTTCTAAGATTTTTATTTTTGATAGGAATGAATCCAAAACCTTTTATCCCAATCTTGGAACCATCTTGTATAGAAACATCATTATGAATCTGAGCATTTTTTATAACAACAAAAGAACCAATAATACAATTTTCTCCAATTTCAACATTACTTTCAATTATAGAATTAGAACCTATAATAGAATTTTTTCCAATTTTAACATTTTTTCCAATAAATATATTTTTTCCAAACTTTACGTTAGTATAAAGTTTTCTTGCATTATCGCTGCTAATTAGATTTTCATCTGGTATATCTATGTCTGCAGTAGGGTATAACATTTTAGATACTTTAGTAACTGCAAGTAAAACATTTTTTACATTTAACTTAATACAGTTATTTGGAAGAAATTTTGATAGATTTGAAGAAGTAATACATGCAACGGCTTTAGTATTAACAGAAATATTTTTATATTTAATTGAATTAAAAAATGTAATATCTTTTTGGCCTGCTTCACTCAATGAAGAAATATCATAAATTTTACATTCATCATTTTTTAAATTACTGTTTTCACTATTAATTTGCTTGCTTATTTCTAGCAGGGAAAAAGGTCCCTTCTTTGGAAAAAAATGGTTAGTTTGCATTTTATTTTAAATTTAATGATGGCAACTCTTTATCAAGAATTTTTACTATTGCTGCTGTTATGTTTGCTTCTTCTACTGAAAGTAAAACAGCTTGTCTATTAATTACTAAAGTTATTGAATTGTCTTTAGTGTATTTTAATAATATAGGATCAACTTTTGCTATTAGTTGATCTTTTGCCTTAGCTCTTAATTTTGCAACATCATCAAGTAAATTTCTTCTTTGTTTCTGGTATTTAACAACTTTTTTTCTCAGTTCATCTGTTTTTTTTTTGTATTCTCCTGCATCTAAAATACTTTTTTGAGCAAGCAAATCACTTTCTTCTTTTTTAAGACCTTTTTCTATATCGGCTAACTTTTTTTGATTATCTTCAAATTTTTTTTTTAGATAATCTTGTGCATTCTTCCCTGCCTTACTATTGTTTAAAATATACTTCATATCCATATAAGCAATTTTTTGCTCAGAATAAGCATAAGTACAAAATAATAGGCTAAAAGTAACTACAACTAATTTTACAAAATATTTCATTAAAAAGAAGTTCCTAATCTAAAGTTAAATGTTTCAGTTACGTCTGTTGATGCTTTACTTATGGCCTGGGCTAATGTGAAACTTAAAGGACCAATTGTAGTAAATACATTGGCACTTACACCAACAGATGATCTTATTGAACTAGAATCATCTAACGCACTATTATAATCAACCGACCAAACATTACCAGTATCTATAAATGCACTTAAATCCGTTTTATAGTCTTCTGGAAGTAAATTAGGAAACTGACTTTCAAAAGATAAGGCTGTTACATAATTTCCTCCTACATAATCTGCTCCATCTTTCGGTCCTATCCTTCTAGATTCAAATCCTCTTAATTTACTTTGAGGAATGTGTAGTCTACTAGTCAATCTAACATCGTCATCACCAACACCATGTATTGATCTTGCATATAACTTAACTGATGCAATAACGTCTTCGGATAAGCCTTTATAATGAATAGTATCAAAACCATTTGAAATTGATGACTTGTCTTGCAAAATAGGTAGTGTTTGAAGAAATCTAGTAAAATGTCCACTTGTTGGTTGATAACTTTGATTTCTACTATCAAAAGTAATTCTATAATCAAAATCTAGATTAGTAAAAGAACCATCCATTTCTTTTATAGATGAAGATGCTGTCGATTGTACTTCGATATCTTCATAAGCAAAAGAAATTCCTGGAGCTAAATAAATGTCGTTCCATTGTTCAAATTCAGTTCCAGCTTTTATACCAGTTTTAGAACTTTCAAAACCCGAAGTTTTTGCATAGTCAGCGCTAGAAATATCAAACTGAGCAAAGACCGCATTTCCTGTATAGTTATAATTAGGTTGGTTTAGCAGCAAACTTCCCACAACTTTTTCTTTTGAAAAATTCACTTGAGAATTAAGTAACAATCCTTTTCCTAACCAATTATTTTCACTTACAGAAAACATTAAAGACGAACCATTTGTTCCTATCCCAGCTCCTGCTGAAATTTCTCCTGTTGCTGTTTCTTCTACTGAAATTTCTAAAACCTTTAATGATGGAGATGATCCCTCAGCAACCTTGTGTTCTACTTTTCCAAATATACCCCTGCTTTTTAATTCATTAATAGATTTATTTATTAAAAGAGCACTGTACGGATCCCCTTCATCAACTAGCATCTCACTTCTAATCACATCATCATTAGTCACATTATTTCCAACTATATTAATTCTTTCAATAGTAAATTTTTCTCCTTCGTAAATTCTAACAACTACAGTAATTCCATCTTTTTCTAATGTTTCAGTAATTCCGTGATTTATAAATTGTAACTCTTTTAATTCACTTAATTTATCGACTTTGTTTAAAATTTTAGTTATTTTTTCTGAAGAATAATAGTCACCTACGACATCATTTAAATCATCACCAAGACTTAAAAAAGCTGATTGATCTAAAGCCTTATCTATGTCTAAAGATATTTTTGTAAACTTATATCTGGTTCCTGCATTAATTGTATATGTTAATACAAAACCTAAACCATCACTATATTCAACATTGCTTGATGTAACATCTACCTCATAATATCCTCTATTTTTATAATAATTTTTTAATAATCTCATATCTAATTCGATACGTCCTTGATTTAAGTATACGTTACGTGCAAACACTTTCCAAAATTTTGACTCTTGTGATGTTATAATACTTCTTAATCTTTTATCTCTTATTTTTTTATCACCGAGGAAATTAATTTTTGCTATTTTAGCTTTATCGCCTCTATCAATAATATAAATTAAATTAACTCTATTATTTTCTAACTGTTCAACTTTTAAATCAATTCTTGCAAAATAAAATCCTAGCTGTCTGTAAAATCCTTTCATTATATTAATATCTGATTTAATTTTATTACGAACGAAAGATCCTTTTTCTTTTAATGAAAATAAATCTGTTAATTTATCAATATATTTATTTGCTTTTTCTCCATCAAAAGTAATAGTATTTACAATTGGATTTTCATCTACTGTAATAATCATTTGACCATTTTCTATTTCGACTTCAATATTCGAGAAAAAATTTGTCTCGTACAATTTTTTAATTAAGAGATTTAAGTCTGACGATTCAAAATTATCGCCAATATTAATGTCACCAAATACTATTACTGATTCAAGTGAAATTCTTTCATTTCCAACTATTTTAACTTTATTTACAACTTCAGAAAGTGATTTAGTTGGAAAAGTAAAAACTAAAATAGTTAAAATATAGAATAAATTTATTAATTTTTTCATAAAATCTTATCTTACACACAAACTAATAGTTTTCAATCTGGCCCAATTATCAATAATCATTATTTCTTGAACCGTTAATGGTTTCCTTTTAGCATATTTTTTGAATTCTTTATCTTTAAAAATTTTATTTATTGTTTTTACAATATCTAAAAAGCCAATTTTTCTCTTCAAAAATAACTCAACAAGCACTTCATTCGATGCATTTACTATTGTTGGTGTTGAATAACCCAATTTGAGACATTTATCTATAATTTTTATAGCTGGAAATTTTGCTTGATTAACATTTAAAAAATTCATCTTGTCAATTAATTGTGGGTTGATATTGCGAACTTCTTTAAACTTATTTCCTTTTCCATAAATTGTATTTGATATTGGTATTCTCATATCGGCATTATACAAAATCATTTTAATTAATCCGTTTTTAAATCTAATAATTGAATGGACATAAGATTGGGGATGTATAATTATTTTATATTTTTTTTTATTAAAATTAAATATTTTAATAGCTTCTATTACTTCAAAAACTTTATTCATTAAATTTGCTGAATCAATTGATATTTTTTTTCCCATATTCCAATTCGGGTGTTTTATAGCTTCCTGTATTTTAACATTTTTAAGTTTTTTAATTGGTTTGTTTAAAAAAGGTCCTCCTGATGCTGTTATTATTATTTCTTCTACTTCCTCATCTTTAATATTTTTAGTAAGTTCCATTATAGAAAAATGTTCTGAGTCAACAGGAATAATTTCAGTTTGATATTTTTTTTTAAGTTTAGATAATATTTGCCATCCACAAATTATTGTTTCCTTATTGGCAATAGCGAGTTTTTTACTAATTTTTACTGCATCAATTGTTGGTTGTAAACCTGCTAAACCAACAATAGACGACATGGTATAATCTAATTTTTTTCTAATAATTTTGTTTATAGAAATATTACCTGTGTAAACATTTGTTTTTTTACTTTTAAGTAATTTTTTTAATTTTTCATAAAATTTAATATTTTTAATTAAAACATTTTTTGCATTAAAAAACTTAGCTTGTTGTGCAAGCTTAATATAATTATTATTTGCAGTTAGTAAAACTACATCAAAATCTTTTTTATTTTTTTTAATAATCTTTAAAGTTGATATTCCAATAGAACCAGTAGAGCCAAGTATTGCAATTTTTTTTTTCATTAGTAAAAGATTTTGAAAATTAAGTATGTTGTTGGAAATGCAAATATCATACCATCAATTCTATCCAATAATCCTCCGTGACCAGGTATAATTTTTCCTGTATTTTTAATTTTAGATAACCTTTTAAAATAAGAAATAGTTATATCGCCAAGTTGACTTACTGTTGAGATTGCGATTACAAAAATAAATTGATGTAGATCAAGTTCAGCACTCGATATGTTTAAATTTATGAATTGATTTATAAAATCGGGATAATTAAAATAAAAACTCATAAATATTATTGAACACAAATATCCACCAATCACTCCGGAATAAGTTTTATTTGGACTAATTTTAGTTAACTTGGGTCCTTTAAATGTTTTACCAAATACATATCCCCCTATGTCTGTTAAAATACATATCATAACTATCATTATAAAATAAGCATGATCTCCAGCCATTTCGTTACGTAGATAATAAACTGTATAAAAAGAAAAAATAATAAAAATGAAACCAGGTAGATTATATTTCTTATTTTTACTCATAATGTGCCATTCGTAAGAAGAAATTAAAAAACAAATTAAAATAAAAAAATTAAAATAATACGAACCTTTTATTATAAAAAAAAGAGCTACAGGAATTAGTATTATAGAACTTACTACCCGCTTTATGACTTCATTATTCATTATATATTTCCAAAATTTCTTTTTATACTGAAAAAAATTTTTATTATTTTGTTATAGTCATTTTCATTAAAATCTGGCCATAATTTATCAATAAAAAATATTTCTGTATACGCTAGTTGCCATAATAGAAAATTACTTAGTCTTTTTGTTCCTCCAGTTCTTATTAAAATATCAGGATCGGGTATATCTTTGGTATAAAGTTTGCTTTCAAAACTTTTAATATTTATTTTTTCGTCTTTTGAAATTTTTTTGCATGCGTAAATTATTTCTTCTTTTGATCCATAATTTAAAGCAAGGTTTAGAGTAATAGTTTTATTATATTGAGTTTTTTTCTTTATTATTTTTATTATTTGAAGAATATCGACTGGTAAACCTTGTTTTTTTCCTATTATATTAACCTTTATTCCTTGTTTAATTATTCTCTTTAAATTCTTCTTTAATGATTTTCTAATTAAATCAAATAAGAAATTGATTTCTTTTTTTGGTCTTTTCCAATTTTCAGTAGAAAATGTGTAAAGTGTTAAGTATGGTATCTTTTTTTTTATTGATGTTTTAATTACAGTTTCAACAGTATTTAAACCTTTTAAATGACCAAAATTTCTAGTTCTTTTTCTTTTTAAACCCCATCGCCCATTACCGTCCATAATTATAGCAACATGGTTTAAATTGTTCATATGGTCATAATTTCTTTTTCTTTTTCTTCCAACTTTTTTTCTAACTCTTTTATTTGGTTATCTGTAAGATTTTGTATTTTTTTTTCTGAATTTTTGCTTTCATCTTCACTAATTACCTTATCTTTGAACTCCTTTTTTAAAAGGTCATTTGCCTCTCTTCTAATATTACGCACAGAAATTTTTCCTTTTTCAGCAAGTTCTCCCATTATTTTTTTTAATTCTTTTCTTCTTTCTTCATTCAAGCTTGGTACTGGAATTCTTATTAATTGACCATCAACTTGGGGATTTATACCTAAGTTAGATTTTTGTATAGCTGAGTCAATCGGTAGTACATTATTTTGATCCCAAACTTGAATATTAATTGTTCTTGGATCTGGGGTAGATATTGTGGCAATTTGATTAATTCCCATACTCTGTCCGTAAACATCTACTTTAACAATATCTAGCATAGAAGCGTTGGCTCTACCTGTTCTTAATGATGAAAGATCATGTTTAAAAACTTCAAAAGCTTTCTTCATTTTAGTATTGCAGTTGTTTAATATATTTTCAGAACTCATATATTAAACTCCTTCACCAACTTTAAACCTGATAAATTCAATAATTTTAATTGTATCTTTTCCTGCCACTTCTTTTAATATGTCTTTTACTTTTTTTTTAGGATCCATAATCCATTCCTGATTTATTAAAGTATTTTCATCAATAAATTTGTTTAGTTTACCCATAGCTATTTTATCCACAATCTTAGGATCCTTTCCATTATTTTTCAATTCTTCAATAATAATTTCTTTCTCTTTATTTAGGATATTTGGGTCTAAATTATCTTTATCGATTGATAAAGGGGCAGTTGCTGCTATTTGCATTGATAGCTGTTTGCCTAATGTAGTTATTCCCTCAATTTTCTTATTAGTTTCCAAGCTTAATAATACACCTAATTTACCAGTATTTTTATTTAGTGGTGAGTGAATATATGAAAAATTAATACTATTTTCTTTTCCAACATACGCGCTTCTTCTTAGAGTTATTTTTTCACCTATTTTAGAAATTAATGAAACTAAGTTTTCCTCAACAATATTATTATTTTCCATTTTTTCTTTTAATAAGTTTTCTACCTTACCTAAAGATTTGATTGAAAGTTTAGATAACTCTTCAGCAAATTTTATAAAATCATTATTCTTTGCAACAAAATCTGTTTCACTATTTATTTCGATCATTGCAAACTTATTATTTTCTTCATATATAGAAACTAGACCTTCAGCTGCAACTCTACCCATTCTTTTATTTGCCTTCGCAATACCTTTTTTTCTTAAAATTTCAATGGATTTATCTATATCGCCACCAGCTTCATCAATTGCATTCTTACAATCCTTAAAACCTACTCCTGTAATTTCTCTTAATTTTTTAATTTTTACTAATAAATCTTCAGAGGACATAGAAAATATTTTTTTTATTTTTTCTTTTTAGTAGCTAGTGATTTAATTTTTGAAAGAATTGAAGTTTTTTTTGTTTTAGCCTTTACAACTTCAGTTATTACTTTTTTTTTATTTAAATTTTCTTTTGATTTAATTTTGCCTTTTTCATTTTTTGTTTCATCAGTTGATACATCTTTGTCTTTTTTTATAACTGGCACATCGTCGTCTTTTTTAATATTTATATCTTTTTGAGCATCTTCTATTGTTTGTTTTATTAATTCACAATATAGACTTATAGCTCTTCTTGCGTCATCATTACCAGGTATAGGAAAATTAATTTCAGTTGGATCAGAGTTTGTATCAACAATAGCAACTATTGGTATATTTAATTTCTTAGCTTCTTTTACAGCTAGAGATTCAACATTTACATCATTAATAAAGATCATTTCAGGAATTTTTTTCATATCCGCTATACCTCCTAATGATCTTTCAAGTTTATCTCTTTGGATACCCATTTTTAAATTTTCTTTTTTTGTAAATCCAGTGCTATCTTTTTGTAAATCTAGTGAAAGTTTTTTATATCTCTTTATTGAATTTGAAATAGTTTTCCAATTAGTTAACATCCCTCCTAACCATCGATGTGTAACATGGTATTGCCCTGTGTCATTAGCTAGCTTAGAAATTGTTTCTGCAGCTTGTTTTTTTGTTGAAACAAAAAGAATTTTTCCACCAGAAGAAATGCATTTATGTATTTGAAATAAAGCAGCATTAGTTAATTCAACGGTTTGAACTAAATCTATTATGTGAATTGAATTTTTAGAGCCAAAAATGTATTTACTCATTTTTGGATTCCACCTAAATGTCTTATGTCCTAGATGAACTCCAGCTTCTAATAATTGTTTAATTGATACACTAGGTATTTTCATAAATTTTTCCGGTTATTCCACCACAATTTCTTCCACTTAAGGACCGGGAGTTTTCCAACTAAAAATTGTGTGCGTTTTCGATGATGTTCTACAGTTTTAATTAAAATAATACAATATTAAATTATACTAAAATTTTCTTTATATAAGGCTCTTTATTAAGAAATTTAAGTGTTTCATAGTTAAATTTCCTTTTTTCTTTAAGTTCAAAGAGATAATTTTTATCTTTTTCACTAATGGAAATTTTTATCTTGGAATCTCCCTTTTCTTTAATTGTTTCATATAATTTTTTTAAATTACCAGAATCATCTAATTCAATAATTACATTACTGTAATTTTCTTTAACAATTTCATTTAGATCTATTATTTTTCTTACACTTATTCTTCTAAATCTGTTTTCTTTATTATCTTTATCTCTGATAACAGTAAGTATAAATGATTTGCCTTCTTTCAAATTTTGTCTATTTTTTTCTAAAATTTCTGAAAAAAGAAATATTTCAAATACTTTACTTAAGTCACTAAACTTGATTATTGCAAATGTGTTTCCTTTGATTGTTTTTTTTTCTTTAATTGATAAGATTGTTCCTGCTAAAAAACATTCACTTTCATTATTATTTTCAAATTCAATATATGTTTTGACGTTATTTTTAATGAGTGCATCTTTAAAATTATTTAAAGGATGATTTGAAATAAAAAAACCAACAGATTCAAATTCTTTAGATAAAATTTCTTCTGTTGACCATTTTAAATTATCTTTGTTATTTATCAAATAGGATATTTTATTATTTTCATCTTCGAATAAACTTGTTTGGTTGCTAAGTTTATTCTCAAATATATTTTTAGAGTTTTGTATTATGTTAGGAATATTCTCATACAAAACTTTTCTATTATCAAAAATACAATCAAAAGCTCCTGCTTTTACTAAACCCTCTAGTTGTAATTTGTTTATGTTTTTTGGATCTACTCTATTAATAAAATCACTAATATTTTTAAATTTACCGTTTTTTTCTCTTTCACTAACTACCTGGGAAATTGCTTCAAAGCCTACATTTTTTATTGCACCTAACGCATATAATAAAACTTTATTTTTTGGAACAAATTCTGCATAACATTGATTTATACAAGGTCGTTGAACCTTAATTTTAATTCTTTTTAGTTCTTCAAAAAATTCACTAAGTTTATCTGTACTAGATAGTTCGTTTGACATTGATGCAGCTATAAATTCAATAGGATAATATGTTTTTAAGTATGCCGTTTGGTAGGCAATCATCGCATAAGCTGCTGCGTGACTTTTATTAAAACCATATTCTGCAAAAGGTTCGATTTTAGTAAATATAAGATTTGCTGTATCTTTAGTAATTCCATTTCTTACTGCTCCATTTACAAATCGTTCTTTTTGTTTTTCAAGTTCTGCTCTTTTCTTTTTTCCCATTGCTCTTCTTAAAATATCTGCTTCTCCAGCAGAAAATCCTGACAAGACTTGAGCTATTTGCATAACTTGTTCTTGATAAATAATTACTCCATATGTTGGTTCTAAAATTTTTTTCAGTTTTGGATGTAAATAGTCAGGTTCTTTTTCTCCATGCTTACACTGATTATAAATAGGTATATTACTCATTGGTCCAGGTCTAAACAAAGCAACTAAGGCTATAATATCTTCAAACTTATTTGGTTTCATATTAACTAAAGCATCTCTCATGCCAGTGCTCTCTAGCTGAAATAAACCAACTGTGTTTCCAGATCTTAATAGTTCAAAAATTTTACTATCATTAAGAGGAATTTTTTTAATATCTATTGAAATATTTCTATCTTTAAGAAGTGAAATTGTTTTATTTATAACAGTCAATGTTTTTAACCCAAGCAAATCAAATTTAACTAAGCCTGCATTTTCAGAAGTGTACATATCAAACTGAGTTGAAGGTAATAATGAATTAGAGGAAGGATCTTTATACAAAGGAACGAATTTAGATAAGTTTTCTTCTGGTATAACTACTCCTGCCGCATGTGTAGCCATATTTCTATTCAAGCCTTCTAATTTAAGTGAAAGTTCAATAAGTTTTTTTACTCTTGAATCTTTCTTTTCTTCATCTTGAAGTCTTGGTTCTCTAGCAATAGACTCCTTTAAAGATAATGGTCTTGATGGATCAAAAGGTATCATTTTACATAAAGAATCGACATGTCCATAAGGTAACCCCAAAACTCTTCCAATATCTCTAAATGCCATTCTTGCTTTTAATTTTCCAAATGTAACAATGTGAGCTACACCTTTTCCATATTTTTGTTTAAGATACGCAAAAACTTTATCACGTTTTTCTTCACAAAAATCTATATCAAAATCCGGCATTGATATTCTGTCTGGATTTAAAAATCTCTCAAATATTAAATCAAATTTAATCGGATCTATATCTGTAATTGAAAGAACCCATGCAACTAATGAACCAGCTCCAGAACCCCTGCCAGGTCCAACAGGTATGTCATTATTTTTTGCCCACTTAATATAATCTGAGACAATTAGAAAATAACTTGAATAATTCATTTTAGAAATAATTGAAATTTCATGTTTAAGTCTTTCATTATAAATATTTTTTATATTTTCAATTTCACTTTTTTTGCAAAAAGGAAGCACATATTCTTTTATCTTCTCTTTTAATCCCTCTGCAGACTCCTTTTTTAAAATATCATCAATATTATCAAATTTACCAGATTGTATATTAGGTAAAATTGGTAAAGAATTTTTTGGTCGGTAAGATACTCTATATGGAAAATTTCTATTATTTTCTAATGCATCGGGTAAATCATTAAATATTTTATACATTTCATCTGAAGATTTTAAATAGTGTTCATTAGAATATTTTCTCCTATCCTTGACGTTCACATAAGTTTTTTCACCAACACATAAATAAGCATCATGAGCTTCGTACATATCTTTATTTAGATAAAATACTTCATGTGTTGCAATTAATGGTAAATTCATTGATTGTGAAATATTTAAAAGAAATTGCTCAAATAATTGTTCACCATCATCATTATGTCTTTGTATTTCAAGATAAAAATTATTTTTAAATAATAATTTTAATTTTTTTAAAATTAAATTAATTTCATCAGTAAGGTTTTTGTTAAAAAGCCTACCAATTAAACCATCTAATGAACCACTTAATAAAATCAACCCTTTATAATTCTCTTCTATATCAGAAAGTAAACAGTGAGGTTCTTCATTTTCATCGATATCTAAAAATGATTTTGAAGATAACTTTATTAAATTTTTATATCCTTCAAGATTTTTAGCAAATAGTGGGATTTTTCCTATTTGGTTTTTATATTTAATATTAATTTGACTTCCAATAATCGGTTGAGTTTTTGACTTAGCCAGAGTTTCTGAAAATTCTAGAGCACCACACAAATTATTGGTATCACACAATCCTACTGAATGAACTTTATTGTCTTTACAATATTTTGCAAGCTCTGCGGTTCTTAAAGCCCCTTCACATATAGAATACTGAGTATGAATTTTTAAATGTGTAAATTGATTTTTGGTAACTTCATTCATTTTTCTTTATTATATTACCATCTAATATACTCAACATATAGTCTGCTCTATTTGCTAATTCTCTATTGTGAGTTGCATAAATTATTGTTCTATTTTTTGATTTAATTTTTAAAAACAAAGAAAAAATTTCATTAGCAGTTTTTCTGTCTAAATTCCCAGTTGCTTCATCCGCCAAAACTATATCTGGATCAGTAATTAAAGCTCTTGCAATAGCAACTCTTTGTTGTTCACCTCCAGAAAGTTCACTAGGAAAATGATTTATTCTTTTAGATAAATTTACTAAACCTAAAATTGAGTTGGCTTTTTCGATTGAATCTCTAAACTTATATCCACAATTTAATAATGGTATAGCAACATTTTCTATAGCTGTAAAATCACTTAACAGATTATTTTGTTGGTATATTATAGATATACCTTTTCTTCTTACTAAATCTTTCATGTTATCGTCTGATTTCGTAAAACTTTTTCTTTTAAAAAAAACTTCACCTGATGTTGGTTGATCAAGTAAAGCAATTATGTGAAGTAATGTTGATTTTCCTGATCCTGATGGTCCAGTTAATGAGATCAATTCACCACTATTAATTCTTAAATTAATTTTTTTTAATACTGATATATTCTTATCTGAATTAAAATATTTTTTTGAAATATTTTTTAAATTTAAAATTTCTTTACTCATATTTTAATGCCTTTATTGGAT
>MDSV01099606.1_pt1 | contig 15795 bp, 9 predicted proteins | sample 810851 | NCBI WGS metagenome assembly MDSV01 (sample SAMN05326640, study PRJNA326480) | marine metagenome | isolation source: seawater | place: Atlantic Ocean: North East | collected 2012
CTCAGCAGATTGAGCCCTATTTACTTCATCAGATATTGCTGTAGTTAGAGCAGACTCAGCGACTGTGGCCCTATTTACTTCATCAGATATTGCTGTAGTTAGAGCATTACCCACTAAATCAACATACTCCTTGTTAGCCGCCTCATTGTTAACAGTAGGAGTCGGGACACTAACCGATGAACCAAAAGTTGCTGTATTATTAACAGATAATGGTGTCGAAATATCTACGATTGAATTATATCCCGCATCTTGAAACTGAACATTGCCTCCAAAAAATCTAACATCGCCACCGCCAGAAAACTCTGTCGTATTATACAAATCCGTTATAATTTCATTGTTGTACCCGTTAAAGTCTATGCTTGATCCACCTGCATTGACTCTAAGTCGACTTGCCGTGACCGATCCTTCAAATTCGGTATCCTGAGTTAAATCAATAGTAAAGAGGGTGTAATTAATATCTCGATTGTCATAATAGTTTCCCCCCAAGACAAAATTGTCTCCCACTGGGTTCAAAAAGTAACCATATCCAGTGTTATCTCCCTCTAATATAAAAATAATATGTCCATCTGAATACTCAAGTGACTCATTTAGGCTTTCCACTCTTTCAATATAAATTGAAGAATAAGAACTATTTACGACTTCATACAGTCCATTCGTATGCTCATAACTTTGTGCTGTAAATAAAATGGTATCTCCTACAGCTAAATAGTTTGTGTCTGCATGATTAGAAGGGTTATTATAGGAGATGTAGGTAGAGTCCTCATAACTAAGAGTCTGCGGGTTATAACTAGAGAATGTATTAAAACTATAATTTTGCGCAAAAGCATGCGTAGCTAAAATTATTTTCGTATCTGCATCTAATTGTGCTTGCAAGTCAGCAATAGCAGCATCTGCATCAGCTTCATTTTGGTCAACGTCAACCTGGATTGCGGTAGCAGAATCATTAGAAGCAACTTCGTTTGCATCAACATCAGCTTGGATTGCTGCGTCTGCTGCTTGGGCACTAGCTGTTTCTATAGCTACAGCAGCATCTACATAGCCTTTATTGGCGGCTTCTGCCGCCACAATAGGGGATGCAACTCTAACCGTTGATGCTCCTGTAAAATCAATAACCCCATTGCCCGTTAAATTTTCACTTACTTGACTCCCAGTTACCTCAAAAGTATGTACTGTTAAATTATTAGCCGTAATGGCTCCCGAAACAGTTGCATTCTGCGCGTTCATTACGCCAATATTAGCACCTGGCAAATCTGAAGTTCCGCTAACTATTAGATCCCCGCCTATTGTTGTTGAATGGTCAACATCTAGTGAGCCTAAAATCATAGTATTTCCGTGGATCGTTGCACCCGAGGAAGCTATTTGACCAGCAAGAGTAAGACCCTGATTCATAGTCACCTGCCTATTAAAAGTAACCATATCGTCAAACAATACACTGCCCATTGCAATTGTATCTCCATGAATTTCTAAATCATTAAGATCCGCGTCGTTGGCAACATTTAGAGTCCCCGAAATACTTGCATTGTTTAGCGTTGTATCGCCGCCAGCTTGAAAATGATCATGAACTGCCATGTCACCCATGACCATTGCACCCCCTACATTAATTGAGTTCCCCGATATATTATCAGCTACTATACCCTGAGAGAAATTAACTTGCTCCGTAGTATCTACAGTAAATCTACTAAACCCAATAGCCCCATTTGATGTGTCATCTAAAACGAAATTTCCTGCTCTCTGATCTAATACATAGCCATGCACAGTAGCCCCAGATTCAACAAATACAAAATCCCCTAATGACATCTCCTCTTCCGAATCAAAATCATCTGCCCTGTTTAAATAGCCCTGGCCTAGTTCTGAAAAAACTATCTCATAAATACCATTCTCCGATTCATCTGTTTGTGCTATTAATAATATTCTGTCCCCTGCTTCTAATCCAGCGACGCTAGATGACTGATAAGAAGCCCCACTGCTCAATGTAGCTGAACCTAAATAAATAGGCCCTTCAAAAACATAATTAATTAATCCTCTAGCGGGATTTAAATCTATCTGACTCTGCAAGTAAGTAGTGGCAGAATCTGAGTCAGCTTCATTTTGGTCTACATCAGCTTGAATTATTGCTTCTGCTCCTTGGGCTCTAGCCGTTTCTATAGCTATATTATCAGCGAGCTGCATCTCAGAAGCTTGCCTTGCTGATACTTCTGTAATTATAGCTGTAGCATTGTTAGCGATCGCAGCATTTGCGATCGCTTCATTTTGGTCCACGTCGGCCTGTATTGCTGCGTCTGACATACTTCTTGAAGTTGTTTCCATATTTATGGCCGCATCAACATAGTCTTTAGTAGCGGCATGAAAGCCGGCACTAGGAGTAGGTACAGTAAGCTCCCCAATAAATACCCCGTAAGACGCATTAAGATAGTTAACGCTACCATTTCCACTTACATAAAGATCTGAAAATGTTCCTGCCCCGTTTACACTAAGAGATCCCGATATACTTGAATCAGAGGCCCCAATAAGCTGATTTGCGGATTCCGCATGCAACGCATATGGAACTGCATTTACCTCTTGCCTAGGAGAAAGGGTTTCTAGGTTAATGATTAGCTCAAGCCATATTTCATCATTCGCCGCCAATATTGGTCGCAAACTTGTATCTCCAATTTGAATAGAATAAATCCCATTAGAGTCACTAATAACATTTGTAAACGATTGGGTGTACAGATAGCTAGTATCGGATTCTGTCGCATACAAATTTACAGTAACTAAATTAGTGCTACTAACTATTGGGTCTCCGTTTGAATCCGTAATGAGCCCCTGATAATTAATCGTTGTGGGTGCTGATGAAAGTATACTGAAAGCAAAAAAGCTTAAAAATATAATGAGGAGGGTCTTGGTTTTCATAATTAATCGGTTTTTTCTACGTCTATTTTAAAGAAATATGAGTCAGAGTCTGTACTTAACTCTGTAATATTGTGAGTTGATGTATTAAATTCTAAAGTATGTGTAAGGTCGTCGCCGGCCATGGTTGTCCAACTATGCCAAACCTCTAAATCGGTGCTTATGCTCACAACATACGTTCTGCCACCCTTAGCCTCAAATTGGACTCCAAATTGGTCATTATTGTAAGCGCCTAAATAAGAGAAAAAATCATTTCTATCAATTGGACTAGTTCCACTAACATACTCTGCCATATCCGTAAATCCATCGCCATCGCTATCTGTATCAACATTAGATGTATTTTCATCTAAGCCATATGCAATTTCCCAATTATCCGGGATGCCATCAAAGTCGCTATCTTGATCTGCACCCGGACTTTCTTGGCTAGTAAAATTAAATAAGATAAAGCCCTGAGAATTTGCCACTGCCGTGCCGACATGCTCAACTGGTTGAAAAACTGCCCCTAAGGAGCCAAGATTATTTATCCCATTTGAGGAACTGATTCCACCACCTGAATCAAAAGACCCTAACAATGTTGTTCTGAGCGGAAGCACTAAATGCAACGTAGCTTCTTTTTGTATATTGTAGTCCGAAAGAGTACGACCATCTTCCAATTGTTTGCCAGCGAAAATTAATCTTTGCTGATCCGGTGGAATACCCTCTTTATCTTGGACCTTTTGTTTAACATTCGCTATTGTATCCGAAGGTTCTAAGTCAAGCGTGACAGTCTTACCCGTTAGCGTCTTAACAAAAATCTGCATGGCGAACGCCGAATTAAAAGCTAAAAGAAATGATAGTGGTAAAATTAGTAGCTTCATAAAATCAAAATGAATTTTAGGGAGCTAAGATTGTAACCACCTATTCTTTTATTGTATAGAATAAATTTCCAACAAATGAGATTAAAAGTAGGAAATGTTCTTTATCTATATCATTAAGATTACGGAGCTCTTTGTTGGCGCTTTCTAAACAACGACTAAACTCTACTTTTACCTTTTGCAATATAGGGTACTCTTTTAAAAGAGCCTGAAGCTTTTCGGTAGCTTCTCTTTTGCCATCATTATATTGTTCTATCCATTCGAATCTCTCAGCAGGTGGCAATGCCTCAATTAAAATTAGTAAGGGTAGCGTAAATTTACCATTCTCTAAATCTGTACCGAGTGTCTTTCCGATTTTAGATTCTTCCTCAAATAAATCAACAACGTCATCAAATATCTGATAAGCGCTACCTAGATACAGTCCTATATTTTTTACTGCTTTGGATGTACTAACGCTTTTCCCTGAAACTATTGCCCCTAAGTGACATGCAACACCAAATAATTCAGCTGTTTTAAGCCTTATAACTCTAAAGTAGTGCGCTCTATCGAAATTAAGAACTTTCTTGGAGTAGGTTTGACTGATCTCGCCAGAACAAACATCGGCCGTAGCCTTAGCGACGGCACGGCAGACATCAGTAGTCTTAAACTCCGAAGCTAAACATAATGCATGAGCAAATAATATGTCACCTACTAAAACTGCCGCGTCACTTCCATATTTTGCAGATACAGTAGGAGCCCCATGCCTAATTGCAGCATTATCTAAAATATCATCATGCACTAAAGTTGCTAAATGTACTAATTCTAAAATTGCCCCAAGGCGGATTAGATCAGCATCCTTATGTACATCTTTTTTCCACCCACTGTAAGCAACTAAAATAGGCCTTAACCTCTTCCCGCTATTTGCTAAAACGTAAGCGGCCTGTTCCTGAACTTCAGGCTCAAGCAATTTAACTTGCGAAGTTAAAAAGTCATCAAGTCCTTTCAAATATAAATCTAGAGGCTCTAAGATAGACTGTAAATCTGCTTTATATGCTGCGGGTTGTGTATTCATTATAAAGAATGATATATACTTATCGAAAAGGAGATAAAAAAACTACAAAAAATCTACAGCCAACCCAATAAAATGCTTATAAGGCTATCTTTATTGTCTACATGCGGATTGTGCCCTGACTGCTCCATTTTTATAATTTTTAAATCCGTCATATACTCTTTAATGCGAGGAATATCATTTTCTAAAACAAAATCTGACGCACCACCATATATTAGTAAAGACTCCGAACTTATAGTTTCATTTTTCACGATGGGTGTATCTCGAATACCCTCAAGAGATTCATATAATGCTTTGATATTCGGTTGCCATGCATATCTACCGTCTAGCCTTTTTAGATTTACTAATAGTGATTCCCTTAAAGATATATCCGGTATATCTTTTCTTAACAACTCCGTCGCATCACCTCTTGTCTTAACAATATCTAGTGGCATTTTAAGAAGAGCCTTAAATTCTTTTTTGTAATGTGGTTCGTACTTTTTTGGGGCTATATCCACTACAACAAGCTTAGAAACGATCTCTACATTATGGGCGGCATAATGCATGGCAATTTTTCCGCCTAAGCTATGGCCGATTAGACTAATTGGTTGTTCAATTTGATGTGTTAGACAATAGGCAGTAATATCTCCGCTCAAATCACTCCAATCCATAGAATCGTCCCAAGGAGATTCTCCATGATTCCTAATGTCTAATAAGTGAACTTCGAAAGATTTAGAGAGTGCTTTGCCAACTGTTGACCAATTACGTGCGCATCCCAAAAGCCCATGAATAATAAGAAGCTTTGGAGCATTAGTATTGGGGAATATTATGCTATTTAATTGAAGCCCCATACTTTTATTTACATTTTTAAAGTCACGCCTTTATTTTTTAAACTCATGATGTTAGAAAAGAAACAATTATAGATTAATGCCAAACGAAAAGATAAAAAAAATGACCCCTATGATGCAACAATGGCATTCTATAAGAAGCCAACTGCATAAGGATACCATACTGCTATTTAGGTTAGGTGATTTCTATGAAGTCTTTCATCAGGATGCAGAAAAAGGCGCACGACACCTGGGAATTACTTTAACCCATCGTAATGGCATACCAATGGCGGGAATACCTTATCATGCGGCCGACAACTACCTTCAAAAGCTCTTAAGCCAGGGAATTAAAATCGCGATCTGCGAACAAATGGAACCCGCCAGCCCTGGCAAGCTAGTCGAAAGAAAACTAACTAGGATTATAACACCTGGTACTCGTTTAGCCGAAAACCAAATAGATGCTAATAGCAACCATTACTTAATGGCTATTAACCGGGATTCGGATGGCACACATTTTGCCTGGCTGGATATAACTACAGGGGCCTTCTCAATTGCCACTGATTCAAATCAAGAAAATCTTACTCCCCTTTTGAAGGGACTTAACCCTAAAGAAATTCTCGTCCCTGAAATTTCTTCGCAATCATGGACTAATATGGAAGATCCCTGGGCAAAAACATTCCAAGCAATTAACCAAGACTTCCCGACTACTAGCATTGTTGATTATCATTTTGATAGGATAGCGGGTTTTCGAATAATTAAGGATAATCTTAATGTTATAAATTTAAATGGTTTTGGCATCAACGATTCGCATCCAGCACTCGGCGTTGCAGGAGCTGTTCTGCAGTATGTAGAAGAGACGCTCTGCATGCCGCCAGCGAACATAAACAAATTAAATGAATATAAAGCTTCAGACAGCCTTCTGATTGACCCCGCAACTTTACAAAACCTAGAAATTTTTACGTCCGCTTCAAATACCCGCAAAGGCTCTTTATTCGATTCGATCGATGAAACCGTAAGCCCTCCTGGCTCAAGGCTTTTAGAATGTTGGCTAGCAAGCCCTCAAATAAATTTAACGACTATTCAAAATCGGCAGAATTCAGTAAGAGACTTCACTCAAGCCCCAGGGCTTTCGACAGACATACAGCAAGCACTTAAAAAAGTACGTGATATTAAAAGAATTCTTGGGCGATTACAAAATAGGGTTCAAAATCCAAGAGAACTTGGAGGAATTAGAGATTCATTGGATAAACTTCCCCAGATTAAAGCTCTACTAGAAGAGTTCCCGGATTCTCCAATTGAAGGCCTCGCTCAGAACATTTTTAGCTTCAACGAACTTTCAGGCCTTCTGTCAAATGCACTAAATGAAGAGCTTCCTAGTAAAATTGATGACGGAGGAACAATAAAAAATGGCTTTGACAGAGAACTAGATGATCTGAGGTCTACGGCTTCCTCGAGCAAACATTGGTTAGCGGAATTCGAACAAACGGAGCAAGCAAGAACAGGTATAAAAAATTTAAAAATTCGTTTTAATGGCGCCTATGGATACTTCATTGAGATAACAAAGAGCCAAATTGAACGAGTACCCGAGGACTACACAAGGCGTCAAACAATGAAGAATGCGGAGCGTTACACAACTCCTCAGCTGAAAGAACGGGAACAAGAAATACTCAATGCGGAGGAGCTCTCTATACGCCGTGAAGTTTCATTATTTCAAGAACTTATAAGCAGTATACTGACTGAGGCTCAAAGCCTGAAAACTACAGCAGAGGCATTAGCAGAAATTGATGTTCTAATTGGCTTCGCTAATAAGGCTAGAGAGTGGAATTATTGTCAGCCTAAATTAGATACCTCGAAGACCCTTAAAATTGAAGACGGTCGCCACCCTGTCGTCGAACAAATGCTAAAAGAATCCCCTCTCGGATTGGCAGGTGCTCATGATTTCGTCCCCAATGGATGCAGTCTTTCTACTATTGGCGAAGGATACCCCCAAATAGCACTTATCACTGGACCAAATATGGCTGGTAAGTCGACCTATATAAGGCAAGTAGCGCTAATCGTTCTAATGTCGCAAATAGGCTCTTGGGTGCCTGCTAAGAATTGTCATATCGGTATCGTCGACCGTATTTTTTCTAGAGTTGGCGCATCTGACCAGCTTGCTCAAGGAAATTCAACATTCATGGTAGAGATGAATGAAACTGCAAACATCCTAAATAATCACACTAATAATAGCCTTATAATATTAGATGAAATTGGGAGAGGAACTAGCACCTATGACGGCTTGAGTATAGCATGGGCCGTCATCGAACACCTGCATAAGGAAAATTCCGAGGGCCCTAGAACCTTGTTTGCCACTCATTATCATGAATTAACCAAATTAGAGTCGTCACTACCTAGATTGAAAAACTTCTCTGTCGCCGTTAAGGAATATAATGAAGAAATTATCTTTATCCGCCAGATTATTCCAGGTCCTGCAGATCGATCATACGGAATTCAAGTCGCCCGTTTGGCCGGCCTACCAATGTCAGTAATTGAGCGCGCAAAAAGTATTTTAAACTCTTTAGAAAACTCTAATGATAAACCCGCTATATCAAATAAGAAGAAATCATCTAAAAAGCGGTTGAATCCTATAAAAAATATACCTCAGGCTGATTTATTTGATGAGAAGGCATAAAATAGTATACTTTTGTTCACTATTTTATTGATTATTAGCCTTATATTTACTTAGTTCTATAGCTCCAACTATGGCACTGCGTTATTTATTCATCGACTTTGACAGCTTTTATGCGTCTGTTGAGCAGGAATTAAACCCTCTTTTAAGAAGGCAGCCTGTGGCTATAGTTCCGACTCTGAAGAGCGACAAAACCTGCTGTATTGCTGTAAGTTATGAGGCCAAAGCATTTGGAATAAAAACTGGAACATCCGTCCAAGAAGCGAGATTAGTCTTGCCTAATATTCACTTAATTCAGTCTAATAGCGAAAAATATGTCGCTATACATAAAAAAATAGTAAGGACTATACACGATATCATATTCGTAGATCAGGTTTTATCTATTGATGAAATGTATGGTCGCTTACCCCCTAAGTGGCAAACGCCAAAGATAGCCTCTCTTAAAGCAACTGAAATTAAGATGGCCCTTCGGAAACAAATTGGAAGTAATATTACGGCCTCTATAGGCATCGCCCCTAACAGATTTATAGCAAAATTAGCTAGTAAGATTAATAAGCCCAATGGATTGACCCTAATTGATCATGAAAATCTTCCGCAGGCTTTAAATACATTAGACTTAAGTGACATAACGGGGGTCGGATCACGAATGCTTATTAGATTGAGGAATAGCGGCATTACAGATGTTAAAGGCTTATGCCTAGCTGATCGAACTAAACTGCAACGAATCTGGGGTTCTATAGATGGGGATCGCTTCTGGTACTCCCTGCATGGAATAGATATTCCGGGAAAAACTACAAATAAGAGGACTATCGGGCACTCACATGTTCTACCCCCTAGCCTTAGGAGTACCTGCGGGGCGTTCTCTACACTCCACAGAATGCTAGAGAAGGCATGTCATCGCCTTCGTGTTATGGGCTACTTTACTGGCCATTTAGTGCTCCACGTTAAATTTGGTTTTGAATGGCGCTGGCACCAAGATATTAAATGCGGGCATACCCAAGATACACTTGTCCTTTCTCGTTTATTAAATCTATTATGGGAAAGCCGTCCAATTATGGCTCCAAATCCGACTAAAGTTGCAGTTACGCTGACTGGCTTAATCCACTTCCGCAATCATACCCCTTCCCTTTTCGAGACCAAGGAGGATAGGCGACGCATTGACCTCTTGAGAATAATGGACGATATAAAAAAGAACTATGGAAACCGTTCTCTTTACTACGCAAATTCTATGATGGCTCAAAAATCAACTGAATCTGCCCCTATGCGCATTGCATTTAATCATATTCCTGACTTAAATATTGAAAGTGATGTTACCTTTAATAATCAAAAGCGCTAATATTTCCGCAAAGAAAATGTCTTACTCAATTGGGATAGATGGCTGCAAAGGAGGGTGGATTGCGACTTCTATAAATTATAATGGTGAAGTTAAGCTAGATTATGTTGAAAAAATAGGCCCGTATTTGTCAACCCAGCCTAAAGAAGCCATTATATTGGTAGATATGATGCTTGATTTGAATAATTCCACTAGCATACGGCCCTTTGAAGCTTGTGTCAAAAAGCTGCTCGGGAAATGGCATTCCAGGTGCTTTATGGCGCCTCCTAAAAAAGCTTTAGAAACAAAAGATTATAAGAAAGCATGCGAAATATCGTTTAATATCTGCGGCAAAAAGATTTCCAAACAATGCTATAATTTGTTTCCTAAAATTAGAGAGTTAGAAGCATTGCGAGATAGCCGACTAATTGAATTTCATCCCGAAATAGCTTTCATGCTCTTAAACAAAAATAATGTAATTTCGGAGTCCAAAAAAACAATTGAAGGGATAGCAAAAAGGACCGCATTAATCAAAAAAGTAATCCCAGGTTTTTCTTCTTTGATTAAGCAATTTGCATCACCTAAGGTAAAGGTAGATGACCTATTAGACTCTACAGCACTGGCTTTGGTTGCTGGAAATAGTTTATATAAGAATTTTATAGCTAATTTAAATAAGGTCTAAATCAACAAGAATCTCCCTTGGGCTTGACCCATTCTCTGGGCCAACTATTCCGCGATCTTCCAATTCTTCCATTAATCTCGCAGCTCGGTTGTAACCTATCCTTAAGCGCCTCTGGAGCATTGATGTTGAGGCCCTCTTAGATGCCTTAAGGACCCCCAGGGCTTGGTTTAGCAATTCATCTTCTCCACCCTCGAGCGTTCCCATGCCCTCCTCGTCGCTTGAATCAATCTGCTTCTGAACTGCCTCTGCAAATACAGGTGGGTCGTTCTTATTCTTTAAGAAATCAACCACGTTATTAATCTCCTCATCAGAAACAAATGCACCCTGTGCTCGTACCAAATTTGAAGTGCCGGGAGGAATGAAAAGCATGTCGCCTTTTCCTATTAGAGCTTCGGCTCCAGGGCCGTCTAAAATAGTTCTGCTGTCAACCTTTGAAGCCACCTTAAAAGAAATTCGACTAGGCAGATTTGCCTTAATAACTCCGGTTATAACGTTCACCGAGGGTCGCTGAGTCGCTAAAATTAGATGTATTCCAGCCGCTCTTGCTAATTGAGCAATTCGGGCAATCCCCGTTTCAATATCGGCGGGCGCCACCATCATCAAATCTGCTAATTCATCTATAACACAGACGATATAGGGTAGCTTCTTCTTCGGCACTTCAAAGGCATCATCATCGCGAGGGACTTCAACCTGACTAGTGGCCGCACGCTCCTCTGCTGTCATTTCTGCTTCTAATTCTTTGGCGCGTTCTTGCTCTGCTTTGTCCTTGGATATTTTCGCATTAAATCCTGCAATATTTCGAACTTTGGTCTGCGCAAAAATCTGATAGCGACGCTCCATCTCGGCGATCAGCCACTTCAAGGCTCCGGGAACTTTTTTAGGCTCGGTCACTACTGGAATGAGCATATGAGGCAAGGCGTTATAGAGCTGCATCTCTACAACCTTAGGGTCTATCATAATAAACCTTAAGTCTTCGGGGCCTGAGTGATAGAGCAGCGAAGCAATAATCGCATTGATACAAACGGTTTTACCTGCGCCGGTCGAACCCGCAATTAAAACATGAGGCATCTTCGTTAAATCCGTGACCATGGGTTTGCCGGTAACGTCCTTACCGAGAACAATCGGAATCTCTGCATTAGCCTCCGCCCAAGACTTAGATTCTATAATATCTCGCATACAAACTGCCTGCGATATATGATTTGGCACCTCTATGCCAACCGTGCCTTTCCCTGGCACCGGCGCTAAAATACGTACCGATAAAGCCTTCAAGCCGAGCGCGATATTCTTATCAAGGCTTACGATCTTTTCCACACGCACCCCAGAAGCTGGAGTCACTTCGTAGCGCGTGATTACGGGACCCGTAAAAATCTCTCCGGGGATAACCTTAACCCCAAATTGCTCCAACGTATCAACCAAAGCTTCCATGGTTGCCGCATGATCTTCGACATGACTGCCACTAACTGGGGGAGCATTCTTCAGTAGCTCAATCGAAGGAAACACATAATCACCACGTCGCTCTGGTATCGTTGCAGCTGCCTTCTCCGTCTTTTCTCCCTTGATAATTTTAAAGGAAGAAGGATCAAGTTGCGGCTTCTTTTCCGAGGGTTTAGGCGGACTTGGCGGTTGGGGGGGGGCCTCAGTGTTAACAGACTTGCGCCTCGACTTAGTATCTATCGGCTGATCTAGCAAACCTTCGGCTGCGACTTCTTTGGGAAACGTATCGTTTGACTCAACCTGAACGCTCTTTTTGACGCCGATTGATTGGATTGTATCCTGAAAAAAATGTAAGATCGAGCCAACCCCTTTACCCAGCCAACCGAAAAAAGTCCTCACTCGATCCATTATCAAGCGGATGGCACAGTAGGTAGCTTTTAACGCCTCGCCCAATAACTCTAGGACAATCCGGGAAAGTGAACCGAGATTATCCCCTAGCCCAATATACAAACTACTAACCAGAGAAATGGAGCAAATCAGAACGCAGCCCAAGGGCCCAATCACCGGCTTTAAAATTACGCCGGTGAGGATTGCACCTATTTGACCTCCTAATCCAGCTGTAAGCTGAACTGATAGTATGTTAGAGAGGAATTGCAATCCGCCTAAATCTTCTACAATAGCTAAGAGCCCTGAAAGGCTGATCATTGCAAGTATGGCTAAGAAAAATTGCCGCGGTCTTAGATCTCGCTTTTGCTCCTGGAAAAAACGATAGCCAAGGAAGCCAACAAGGAATGGAAACATCCAAAGGGCGGCTCCGAGATAGTTGAAGCCAAAATGACCTACATAAGCGCCAAATTGCCCTACCCAGTTAGTGTCTAAAGGATTAGTTGCGTTATACTGGTCATTATTATAATCAATGATCGAGAAAAAGACCAAACAAGAGAGCGTTATGAGCGCAAGGCCTATGAATTTCTTTGCTGGAACGGTACGCTCCTTAGCTGTGACTGATTTTTGCTTAGGTTTCTTGTTCAAGATGTCGCGATTTAAGATATATTTTATAAGTTAGACAATTCAAATATTTTCCCTGATAAAATCAGTCATTACGAACATTAAACCATCAAGCGCTCAATGAATTTATTATTTTTCAAACCCATTCTAAAAACTCGGGTCTGGGGTGGCAACGCATTAGCGACAAAATTTGGGCGGGTGCTCCCCAAAGATACGCCTATTGGAGAAAGCTGGGAACTTGTAGACAGGGATGAAGACCAATCGATCCTCGTAAATGGCCCGCACTCTGGGCTGAGCCTGCGTGCCTTACTTAAACAATTTGGCAGAGAGATTTTAGGCCCGAGCTTTAAGCCCGGCCAGCCCTTTCCCCTTCTTATCAAATGGCTCGACTGCCAAGATACACTCAGCGTGCAGGTCCATCCGAAAAAAAATAAAGCCGAGACCCCAGGCAGCCAACCTAAGACTGAGAATTGGTATGTAGTTGATAAACAAAAGGATGCGAAACTTTACGTAGGCCTAAAAAGCGGCGTTCAGCCCGAAGAGCTTGCGCAAGCTGCTAACACAACTGCGATTGAATCAATGATTAACATGATTCCGACCAAAGTTGGTGATTCTTTTCTTATTAGAAGCGGGATGGTCCACGCTATTGGAGCCGGGCACCTCATCCTAGAAATACAAGAGAATTCAGATACCACTTACCGCCTATATGATTGGAATCGCCTAGGCCTCGACGGCAATCCTCGCGATTTACATCTTAATGAAGCACTCCAATCAATTGACTATGACCTACCGGCAGTAGCGCCGTGTATCGAGAGTAAAGGCGCCACGATACTCGCCAAGTCTGAACATTTTAGGATTACAGAATATAAGCTGAATCCTTCAGATGCACCCCTTGAACTCAGGAGCAGCGAAGGCGCCAAGCTTTTACATTTAGTTGAAGGGTCTATTGAAGACGCTCACTCCGACCAAAAACTGATTATAGGAGATACGGCGCTTCAAGTATACGACAAAACGCTCTCACTTTTAGCCCGAGAGCCAAGTACTTTAATCGTAACAGACGAATTCTAAGCCGTAAATTATGAGGAAGACTGGTTGAGGCTCTGCAGCCTTGCTTCAATATAAACTATTAAGATGCTGATATCCGCCGGATTAACTCCACTTATTCGACTAGCCTGTCCTAGGGTGCACGGTTTTATCTGATTGAGCTTTTCCCTACTTTCTGCCCTTAATCCCTTAACTTGTTCATAGTCAATTTCTTGCGGTATCTTTATCTTGTCTATATGACGAAGTTTTTCCACCTGCTTATGCTCCCTTTCTAAATAGCCCTTAAAGGCTATCCTGTAAAAAACCTCCGCCTGGACTTCCTTAGACGCTTCCTTAAGCGCTTGGGGAAATTCTCCCATATCCCTACTCTGACGTAACCGCAAGGCATAGGTATCTCCTTTATTGCGCTCTAACTCAAGGCGCCCTACCCAGCTTTCAATCGTAGCCTTTTTCTCTTCGATCGCGCCAATTCGTTTAGCAGACAACAAATCGTACTGACGCGCATGTTTAATTAAGCGTAATTCTGCGCTCGGATGATTGAACAATAAGCGATGCTCCGCCCTACTAGAAAACATTCTGTAAGGTTCTTGGGTTCCTTTCGTTACAAGATCGTCGATTAAAACACCAATGTAACATTCATCACGCCCTAGAATCAATGGGTCTTGCCCCTTAATCTTCTGAACCGCATTCACCCCGGCCACTAAACCCTGTCCAGCAGCCTCTTCATATCCGGATGTACCATTTATTTGACCCGCAAAAAATAAATTCTCCACTTTTTTTGACTCTAAAGAGGCACTTAACTGTGTGGGCGGAGCAAAATCATACTCAACTGCGTACGCGGGCCGTAAAACATGCGCCTGCTCTAATCCTTCAATACTACGCAGCATCTCGATTTGCACATCGAAGGGCAAACTTGTAGATAAGCCATTAATGTACCACTCGTTGGTATGTCGACCTTCAGGCTCTAAAAAAAGCATATGCCTATCCTTATCCTTAAATCTAACGATTTTATCTTCAATACTTGGGCAATAGCGCGGCCCCTGTCCAACTATTTCGCCCGAAAACATAGGTGATAAATGCAAATTGTCCTTTATAACCTTCTCGGTCTTAGCTCCCGTGTATGTCGTCCAACAAGATACTTGCTTTGATCCAGGCTCCCATCCAAGCCTTTCTTCACCATTTTGTTCCACGTGGAACATTTCAGACTCATCGCGCGTGTCATGAAAAGCAAAGAAAGTAGGGGACTCGTCACCTAATTGCTCTGTAAGAGTAGAAAAATTGATGCTTTTCCCTAAAATTCGTGCAGGCGTGCCCGTTTTGAGCCGTTCGAGCTCTATTCCCGCTTCTAAAAACGATTTTGAGAGCCCTTTTTCAGTAAAATCGCCCATTCTTCCGCCTTCATTCTGATTCTTGCCCACATGCATAAGACCACGAAGAAAGGTACCCGTAGTCACAATCACGCTTTTTGCGTGAAAATTAATGTCTAAATTAGTCTTAACCCCAACAACACGACCTCCCTTGTAAATAAGACCCTGTACCATTGCTTGAAAGAGCATTAGGTTTTCTTGCCATTCAATCGATTGCTTCATACGAAACTGGTAGGCTTTTTTATCACATTGCGCGCGAGGCGCCTGAACTGCAGGGCCTTTAGAAGCGTTTAATAGGCGAAACTGAATTGCTGTTGTGTCTGTATTAATGGCCATTTCTCCGCCCAATGCATCTATTTCACGCACCATATGACCCTTAGCCTGTCCACCAATAGCTGGATTGCAGCTCATTTGGGCAATAGTATCTAAATTCCCTGTGAGGAGCAGGGTGCGTGCACCTCTTCTCGCAGAAGCCAAGGCTGCTTCACATCCAGCATGTCCCGCACCGCAGACGATGACGTCATACTCCTGTTTTAAGTCAAAATTAAAGGGTTGTTTCATTTTCCTATGCAAAACTTTTGGAATAATTTGTCTAACATGGCTTCATTATCGATCTTGCCAACAACCTGGCTGAAGCCTTCTATTGCGGACCTAAGATCCACAGCTATAAGTTCACTAAACTC
>MDSV01221598.1_pt1 | contig 15795 bp, 17 predicted proteins | sample 810851 | NCBI WGS metagenome assembly MDSV01 (sample SAMN05326640, study PRJNA326480) | marine metagenome | isolation source: seawater | place: Atlantic Ocean: North East | collected 2012
ACATTTGTAAAGCAGTAAGACCCTTAATTTTTAATCCACTTAAGATTACAAATAAAAAAGGAAGTGAAAATATATATTTTCCTGCAAATGTAAGAATAGCAGCAAGAACAAGTGAAAGGTAAACCGCAAATTTTTTTATTGTTGAAGCAATTTTTTTTGAGCTCACTCGCGCCAAATAACTCAAAATTATGTAAAACGCGATAAATATGATAATAGCTAAGACAATATAATTCATATATTTATTTTCTATGAAAATACCACAGCTTAGAAAAGAAGAGGAAGAAAAAACTTGCCACGGTTACACTTGGTATGACAACTATTCTTGGGTTCATCAAGATAATTGTTTAGAAATACTAAGAGATAAAAGCAAATTAAACCCTGAGGTTAGAAAATACCTTGAGGAAGAAAATATCTATACCCAAAAAAATATGAAAGATACTGAAAATTTACAAAAAAAATTATTTAAAGAAATAGAAGGTAGAATTAAACTAGATGACGAGAGTTTAAAGTATAAGGATAAAAATTATCAATATTGGACAAAAACAACAAAAGAAGGAGACTATCCAAAACTTCTAAGAAAAAAAATTGGAAAAGAAGAGATTGAAACTTATTGGGATGGAGATCTCGAAGCTAAAGGAAAAAAATTTTTTAATACTGGTGATATAGAAGTTTCTAACAACGACAAGATGTTAGCTTATTCTGTAGACGATAAAGGGAGTGAATACTTTACTATTTTTGTAAGAAATATTTCTGACGGGAAAAAAATGGAGGACTCTATTCAAGAAACTTCGGGAGGTATAACTTGGGCCTACGATGATAAATCTTTTTTTTATAGTAAGCTTGATAAACTTCACAGGCCAAGACAAATTTTTCAACACATTATTGGGACTCAATCTAAGGATGATAAACTTATATTTGAAGAAAAGGATGAAAGATTTACTTGCGGATTAGGTCTAAGCTCAGATGAACAATTTTATTTTATTTCAACATCTGAGCATACTACCTCAGAAATATATTTTATTGATAAAAATGATGAAAATCTTGAACCAAAAATTTTTATCAAACGAGAACAAGGTGTCCAATACTCAATAAATAGTTGGAACGGTTACTTTTGGATGAACACCAACAAAAATGCTGAAGATTTTAAAATATCAAGATGTCCGCATAATGATTTAAATAATTGGAAAGATTTCATACCTGCTAAAAATGGAACTCTAATAGGCGGATTAACTTTCCTAAAAGATTGGATAATTCGTTCGGAAATTTCAAACGCTTTATCAAAAATATATGTAAGAGAAATCAAAACAAATAAAGAGGAAGAAATAATTATTACAGAAGAAAAGATAATTAATCCAGGGGTTAATCTTTTGCAAAAAAATAAAGATACAGACTGGATTAGAATTATTTATGAGTCACCTAAAACACCCTCAAGAGTATTTGAATACAATCTCAGAACAAAAGAGAAAAAACTAGTCAAAGAACAAATAATTCCATCTGGACATGATAGAGACAATTACATCGTGGAAAGAATTAATTGTGAGAGTGATGATGGTTATCTAGTCCCAATGACTATTACTAGACACAAAAAAACAAAACTTGATGGAGATGCAAACATTTTACTTTACGGTTACGGAAGTTATGGGATGTCCATGAGCCCATCATTTTCATCAACAAGATTAAGTTTAATAAATAGAAATATTATTTGGGTAACATGTCATGTACGTGGAGGATTAGAAAAGGGTATGGCACATTGGAAAAAAGGCAAAATGTTGAACAAAAAAAATACTTTTAAGGATTTTATAAGCTGTGCAAAATATTTAATAGAAAAAAAATACACAAGTGAAAAAAAAATAATTGCTTACGGCGGCAGTGCTGGAGGACTTCTGGTTGGCAATGTGGTAAATGAAATTCCCCATTTACTATTAGGGGCAATACTTGCGGTTCCTTTTGTAGACAATTTAACAACAAATATGGACCACTCACTTCCTCTTTCAAAGGGAGAACTTGAGGAATTTGCCGATGCAAAAAACAATAAGAAACATTTTGAATATATTAGATCTTATGCGCCATATGACAACATCGAAAAGAAAGATTATCCAAATATTTTAATTACAACCTCACTGTCTGATTCTCGAGTATTATTTGACGAACCAACAAAATATTGTGCTAAATTAAGAGATTTAAAAACTGATAATAATCTATTATTATTTAAATGTGAAATGGACGCTGGCCACTCTGGGAAGTCTGGAAGAACTTCTGCGATAGAAGAAGTTGCTTTTGACTACGCCTTTGCGCTAAAAATATCAGAAAAATTAGATATTTAATTTAAAAACAATTTTTGCTCGAGAAACCTATAACTATATTATTTGGATTTATTTCAAACTTTCTCTCACACTCGATTTTAAATTTTTTACTTTTGTATACGTAATTTCTATTTCTTGAGTCTAAAAATTCAATTTTGTCTGGTTGTCCATAATTAATTTTTAGCTCGGTTTCTGATTTATTTAGCCATTTGCTTAATTCAATTTCTTCTTTTTTTGAAGAATCATTAATTTTATTTGAAACAGATTGACATGCTGTCATTATTATAAAAAAGCTAAATATAAAAAAAAATTTAATTTTTTTTTTAATCATAAATACATTTTTATTTTATACCTAAAACTTATAAACAGAAATATTACCTCCAGGTTGTAAAATCGTTTATAAGCCTTATTTTTAAAGGGATTTTTTTGTCGAATCGGAGTAATTAGAGATAACGGAAGGTAAATCTATGATGGAAAAATATTTTGAGTATAAAAAACATAAAACAAATTTTAAAACTGAAGTAATAGCCGGAGTTACAACTTTTTTAACTATGGCTTATATAATGTTTTTAAACCCTTTTATTCTGTCCGGTGAATTCGCTGGACCAGAAAAAGGTTTTTTTGAATTTGGTGCCGTTTTTACTGCCACAATTATTGCTACAGCCTTAGCTTGCTTTATTATGGCGTTTTACGGAAAAACTTGGCCTATAGGTTTAGCGCCTGGCATGGGAATTAATGCATTCGTCGCTTTTGGAGTAGTCGCTGGTATGGGTTATACGCCTCAAGCTGCATTAGGAGCAGTATTAGTTGCTGGAATTTTATTTTTAATAATATCATTAACTCCGATCAGGGCTTGGTTAATAAATTCTATTCCTAAAAGTCTTAAACTTGGAATTGGGGCAGGTATAGGGTTATTTTTAGCAATTATAGGACTGGAAATAATGGGGGTGGTTGGTGATCACCCTGTTACACTTGTAACTATAGGAGATATTAAAAATCCTTTGGTGATACTAGCCTGTTTAGCATTCGTAGTAATGATCGTTTTAGAAAAAATGAAAGTTAAAGGCAATATTATTATAGGTATTCTTGGTTTTAGTATTATTGCTTGGGCAACTGGTCTTGCTAAGTTTAATGGAGTCGTAGGATCAATTCCTCCTATGACATATCTTTTTGATTTTGATCTTACAGCAGCACTAACAGCTGGGATGTCGACCGTAATTTTTACTTTACTGTTTATCGATTTTTTCGATACAGCGGGAACATTGACATCAGTTGCTAATGTTGCAGGTAAGGTTAATCGAGATGGAAAAGTTAAAGATATAAATAAAGCTATGCTTTCTGACAGTGTTGGTACTGTTGCTGGAGCGTTAATGGGAACTACTACAGTCACAAGTTATGTTGAGTCTGGAGCAGGAGTGAAAGCTGGTGGAAGAACTGGAATGACTTCTTTAGTAATTGGAGTTTTATTCTTGGCTTGTTTATTCTTTTCACCTCTTGCTACAAGTTTGCCAAAAGAAATAGATGGAGCAGCCTTGCTTTATGTAGCAATTCTTTTTGTTAGGAACATCACGAGCATTGAATGGGATGATATTGCTGAATCTGGGCCTGCGGTAGTTGCTATGATTACAATGCCTTTAACTTACAGTATAAGTAATGGTATAGCCTTAGCATTTATATCTTATGCTTTAATAAAAATATTAACTGGTAAATTTGGAAAAACCTCACCAGCAATTTGGGTCATTGCCATACTGAGTGTAATCAGCTTTACTGTAGCTTAAATATTAAAGGGCCAATTAAATATTGGCCCTTTTATTATTTGTGTTTATTAATTAAATTCTCAATTCTTACTTCTTCATAATGTTCAAAAGGCTGAACAATCCAAGGATTGCCGTCTAACCTTTGAGCGCAAAAATCTGGTTCAAAGGTTGAATCTTTTTTTTTCCAAAGAACTGCTGTTTTGATTTCTTTTATACTTTCTTTAAGAGGTGGATATTTTTTTAACCAATCTATACTTTTATTAAGAGTGACTCCAGTATCAGATAAATCATCACACAATAGAATGTTTCCTTTCATGTCTTGAACAGTGGAACTCATTTCTCTTGAAAAAACTAAATCGCCTTGTTGATCCTCAGTTCCTTCACCAGAGTAAGATTCGACAGCAAGATAAGCGCACTTTAACTTAAAAACTCGACTTAAAACATCTATTATTGGCGCTCCACCACGCATAATTCCAATAAGTAAATTGGGTTTATAACCGCTCTCGTAAATTTGAATTGCTAATTTTTCCACGATTAGATTATACTCTTTCCAATCTATAATTAATTTATCTGCCATGTGAAAAAATAATTTATTTTGAAGGAGTTGTAAATGAAAGGTTATGTAGTTTGTGTTTATAAAAATATTACTAATGAAGAAAAGCTAAAGGAATACGCTATAAAAGCTAGAAATGCTGTTGAAAAATTTAAAGGAAAATTTTTAATTAGAGGAGGTAGATCTAGTTCTAATGAAGGTGAAAAATCTCCTAGAACAGTTGTTATTGAGTTTCCATCTTTTGACGATGCTAAGGCTTTTTATCAATCTAAAGAATATCAAGAAGCTCATTCTATTTTGAAAGGCTTCGCTGAACGCCAGCATCAGATAGTTGAGGGTGCTTAGTATTGTATTGGTTCATCATCAATTGATCTCCACAAATACCAAGTAGCAACTGAGCAATAAGGAGTAAATTTTTTATATAATTTATTTAAAAATGTTTTAGGCGGAAAATAATTTTTATTATAATTATTTGATATGGCTCTAAGTAAACCTATATCTTGGAGAGGCCAAATGTTTGATCTATTAAAGGTAAATAATAAAATCATCTCAGCAGACCACCTACCAATCTGCTTAAGATTCGACAAATATTCTATGGCTTCTTCATCACTCATTTTTTTTATTAATTCAGGTTTAAATTCTTTATTAATCATTTTTTTAGCTAAATCTTTAATACCTTTAACTTTTTGTCTGCTTAAACCGCACTTTTTAAGAGATAACGAAGATAATTTATTGATAATTTTTGGATTAATTTTACCCTTACATTTTTTTTCAAATTTTGAAAAAACTGAATTAGCTGCAGCAACACTTATTTGCTGTCCTATAATGCTTTTACACAATGAAAAAAAAACGTCATTTCTTGTTACTAATGCTCCATCTTTGTAATTGCTAATTAATTTTTTCATCACTTTGTCTTTCTTAGATAGAATAATCTTTGCCTTGTTCCAATAACTCGGCTTTTTCATGATCTGGGATTTATAATCTGTTTTTTAAGTTGAGATTCTCTGACAAATATTATTAAAGAACTTGCGATGACTAACAGGGCTCCTAGCAAAGTCAGAATTTTAGGAATTTCACTCCAAATTAAAAAACCAAATACAATTGCAAATACCAAACTTAGGTACTTTATTGGTGTAACTAAAGATGCTTCTGCCAATCTATAGCTTTGAGTTAAAAGTAGATTGGCTATACTTCCGCATAAACCCATTACAATGAAAATCATTAAATCAATCAAATTTGGTAATTTCCAATCTACAAAAAATATCGAAGCAAGTCCAAGTAAAGTACAAAGTGAGGTAAAATAAAATGCAATAGTATAATTCGCTTCGGTCTTAGATAAAGATCTAACACTTATTGCAACACAAGCAAAGAAAACACAAAAAATAATTGGGGTGATGTAATAAAAGTTTAATTCAATAAACGCAGGCTGAATTATTAATAGCATACCTACAAACCCTAAGATTACTGCTGACCATCTTTTAATTCCAACTTTTTCAGATAAAAAGAAAATTGAAGCTACGGTAACAAAAATTGGTCCTCCAAATGTTAAAGAAACTACATCGGCTAAAGGTAATTCTCTTAAACCAATAAATAATGCGATAATAGCAAGCGCTCCTGTAATTGCCCTAAATGCGTGTAAACCAGGCCGAGAAGTTTTATAAAAAGTGAATAATTTATCTTTGGGAATAATAAAAAAAATTGGAATAAAGCCGATAAAAAATCTTAAAAACAAAACTTGACCAACGGGATAATAGTCTAGCCACTTGACGCATATATCCATAATTGAAAAGCAAATTACGCTCCCAACCATGTACAATACGCCTATTTGATTTTGTGTTAACAATTTAATATCCTCATAAATATTTTGCATATTAAATAACTTATGAAGAAATGTACACTTGCTCTTGGATGTTTTTGGAAACCTGAGGAAAACTTTAAAAATAAACCTGGAATAATTGAAACTGAAGTGGGCTATGCTGGTGGAAAAATACCTAACGTCACCTATGAGGAGGTATGTACTGGAAAAACTGGTCACGCTGAAGTTATAAAGTTAACTTATGACGAAAAAATCATATCCTTCAAAAAAATTTTAGATCTTTTTTTTAAAATGCACGACCCAACTCAGAAAGATATGCAGTATCCAGATATTGGCACTCAATATAGAAGTGAGATATTTTATGAAAACGAATTGCAAAAAAAAGAAGCAGAGGAAATTTTATATGAATTTAACAAACAACTTAATGGCAAAATTCAAACAAACATCTCTAAAATTAAAAATTATTGTAAAGCTGAAGAGTATCATCAAAAATATATAGAAAAAAATCGAAGATGAAAAGTCTAGTAAATACGGAGTGGCTTGATAAAAATATAAATAACGTCAGAATTTTTGATGCAAGTTGGCATCTTCCTAACTCAAATCGGAATGGCTTTGAGGAGTTTAAAAAAGGACATATTAAAAATTCAATTTTTTTTGATATAGATAAAAATTCTGATAAAAATTCTTTTTTACCTCATATGCTACCTAGCAAAAATGTTTGGGAAAAAACTCTATCAGATTTTGGAATTAAAAATTCAGACCATATAATTATATACGATAATTCTGATGTTATTAGTTCTTGTCGTGTATGGTATAATTTTTTATATTTTAATCACGATCCTAACTTAATTTCAGTTTTAGATGGCGGTTTAAAAAAATGGGTTTTAGAAAAAAGAGAAACAACAATAAGTATTAAAAAATTTAAAAATAGTTTTTACGCAGCTAAGGAAGACACTGATTTAGTAATAAATAAAGATCAGGTCATCGAAAATATTGAGAAGAAATCTTTTCAGTTGATAGATGCGAGGGCTAGAGAAAGATTTTTGGGCTTTGAACCTGAGCTAAGGAAAAATTTAAAAAGTGGAAATATTGAGGGATCTAAAAACATGCCATTTACACTATTAATTAACAGTGAAGATCGAACTTTTAAAAAAAAGGAGGAATTAACTTCAATTTTTAAAAAATATGAAATTGTTTTAGATAAACAGATAGCCTTTACATGTGGTTCTGGGATAACCGCGTGTATTTTAGGTCTAGCTAATTCTATTATAAGTGGTAAAAAACCAATTATCTACGATGGGTCTTGGGCTGAGTACGGGATTAAATAAAAAATGAAAACATCAACAAAATTAAAATCTTTTCTGATAATTTTTTTTATTGCTATATTTGCAGTGATAGCAGCTCGCTATTTTATCGGTCAGCATTTTAAAAAAAAATTTAGTAATAGACCACCGCCTGGTGTAATTGTGACTAAAGTTGAAAAATCCTTTTTTTATAAAAGTATAGAAACATTTGGTACAGCAATAGCTGAAAATTCTAAGACCTATAGGGTAAAAAAAGATGATGTAGTGGGCAATCTAAACATTGAAAATAGATTTGTTAAAAAAGACGAAATCATAATTGCTCTAAAAGATGGAGAAAATATTATCGCTGACTTTGAGGGCAAACTTGGCAAAAGAGAAATTGCCCAAGGGGTTCTTGGATCTAACAGCTTGATTATAACCCTAGATGATTTAAAAAAAATTATAATAGATATAAAAGTTCCAGAAAATTATGTGGGTGTATTGAAGCCTGGACTTAAAGCAGAAATTATCAACTCCGCGTTCAATGAGACTTTTAAAGGTAAAGTGGAGTCAATAAGTTCGAGAATTGATCCTTCTACTAGATCTATTCTAGCCAGGATAGTTGTTAATAATCCAGAATTTAAAATTATACCAGGACAATTAATGACAGTAAAAGTAATTTATGATGAAACAAAACAAATAGGTGTGCCCGAAAGTGCCGTGACCATCCAGGGAAATACTGCTTTTGTTTATGTTGTAGATGCCGATATTGCCGAAAAAAAGAATATCAAGATAGGAAAAAGAAATTTTGGTAAAGTATCTATTATTTCAGGAATAGATGAAGGCGATATAGTTATAAGTGAAGGTGTATCTAAGGTTCGTAACAAAGCTAAAATCAAGATTGTGAATCCATAAAAATATGTTTTTAACAGACTTATCTATTAAAAGACCAGTAGTAGCATCAGTAATGAGTTTGGTTTTAGTTATTTTCGGTCTTGTAACTTTTCAAGAAATACCTACGGATGAACTACCTGATGTTCAACCACCTGTAGTTACAATTCAGACTGAGTACAGAGGTGCATCTGCTGAAATAGTAGACACTCAAATAACACAAAAGATAGAGGATTTTGTGGGAGGAACACCAGGTTTAGAAACAATTGACTCATTTAGTGAAGATGAAAGTTCAAGGATAACTCTAACATTTGAAACAAATTTAAATTTGGATGATGTGACAAATGATGTGAGAAGTTCTGTGGCAAGAGTATTAGATAATTTACCTGAGGGGGCTGAACAACCAGAAATTTTTAAACAAAGCGCTGGAATGAGGACAACTATGTGGCTTTCTTTTAATTCTGACACAATGACAGACTTAGAATTAACCGATTATGCAGATAGATATTTAACAGATGTTTTCTCAACTGTAAAAGGTGTTGGCAGAGTGCGTCTTGGAGGAGAAAGGGAGTTATCTTTGAGAGTTTGGTTAGACCCTATTGCTTTAGCTGCAAGAGACATAACTACCCAAGAAGTTGAAGAAGTTTTAAAAAAAGAAAATGTAGAATTTCCAGCTGGAAGAATTGAGTCTAAAGATATAGATCTAACTATAAAGTTAGATAAGGCATATAAAAATTTAACTAGCTACAAAAAATTACCTCTTAAAAGAGCAAATGATGGCTCTATAATAACTCTTGATGATGTTGCTCGAGTAGAACTAGGCGCAGCCTCTACAAGAACATTATTCAAAGGTAACGGAAAACAAGTTGTTGGAATTGGAATTTATCAACAATCAGATGCAAATACCATAGCTGTAGCGAATGGAGTTAAAAAAAAAATAAAAGAAATACAACTAACATTACCGCCTGGAACTACACTTGAAGTTTCATTTGATAGAAGTAATTATATCAAAGCTGCAATAAAAGAAGTTTACAAAACACTAATTATTGCTTTAATTTTGGTAACTATAATAATCTATTTGTTTCTAGGAAACATAAGAGCCCTAATAGTGCCGTTAATTGCTTTACCTGTTTCTTTGATTTCAACCTTTTTATCTATCTATATATTTGGCTTTTCCATAAATCTCTTCACACTGATGGCTCTTGTTTTAGCAATTGGAATAGTTGTAGACGATGCAATTGTAATGTTAGAAAATATAGTTAGAAGAATAGAACTGGGAGACAGTCCTTTAGTTGCTGCTTACAAAGGAGCAAAGCAAGTCTCTTTTGCTATTATAGCAACTACAGTTGTTTTGGTTGCAGTTTTCATTCCGTTAATTTTTATTAAAGGTATCACTGGGGTTTTATTTACCCAAACAGCAGTTACCCTTGCCTCTGCAGTAATAATTTCTAGCTTTGTAGCTCTTTCTTTGAGTCCAATGCTCGGTAGTAAATTCTTAAAAAAAAACATGAACAAATCAAAACTTGTCACAAAGTTTGAAAAATCTTTAAAAAATTTAACTCATATTTATAAATTGTCTCTTCTCGGATGGATAAAAAAAAAGAAAATAATCACATCGTTTTTAATTGGAACACTTGCTTTAACTATTTTTTTATTTAATTTTGCTCCTAAAGAATTAATAGCGCCTGAAGATCGAGGAGCATTTTTTGTAATTGTTAAAGCTCCTCAAGGATCAGGTTTTAATTTTACAAAAGATAAAGCAGAAGAGATTGAAAAACTGTTACTTCCGAACGTAGGTAAAGGTGAATATAGAAAACTTATAATGAGAGTTCCGGGTTTTGGAAAATCAGCCAAACAAGTTAACAGTGGTTTTATAATAGTTCTTTTGGAACCCTGGTCTAAGAGAGATCGCCACGGTGTAAAAATTATGAGAGAGTCATTTGGAAAAATAGGAAAAGTTCCTGGTGTGCTAGCCTTTCCTATCATGCCCCAAGGAATAAGAACTGGGGGAGTCGAAAGTCCTGTTCAATTTGTCATATTGGGTAATACTTATGATCAGTTAATTAAATGGAAAGAGATCATAAAAAAAGAGGCTAGAAAAAATCCTGGTTTAACATCGATTCAGGATGATTTTGATTTAAACAAGCCCCAACTTAACGTTCAAATTGATCAAAAAAAAGCCGCTGATCTAGGTGTTTCTACTGAGGATATAGGAAGAACAATAGAAACTATTTTTGGATCAAAGCGAGTGACAAACTTTACTCGTGATGGAAAAGAGTATTCTATTATTCTTCAAGGAGATATAAAAGATCGACAAGAACCTGATAGTATCAGTAAAATCTTTGTAAGATCTAATAATAATGGAAAACTTGTTTCGATTTCTAATTTAGTTGAGTATAGTGAAGAAGGTCAGTCTCCTTTCTTAGCTAGATATAATAGACAAAAAGCAGTTACAATTTCAGCGCGACTTACAGGAGACTACTCCTTAGATGAAGCGCTTAAGTTTTTGGTAAAAGTTACTGAGGATAATACTCCTAAAGCTCAAATCGCCTATAAAGGAGAAAGTGAGGAGTACAAAAAAACTAATAATGAATTATATGTTATTTTTGCCTTGGCTTTAATTACAGCTTACTTAGCTATGTGTGCTCAGTTTGAGAGTTGGAAACATCCTCTTACAATTATGTTAACAGTGCCAATGGCTATATTAGGTGGATTGCTTGGTCTTCTTGTTGTTGGATCTTCATTAAATGTTTATAGTCAAATTGCTTTAATTATTCTAATAGGATTGTCAGCCAAAAACGGTATCTTAATCGTAGAATTTGCTAATCAGTTAAGAAAAGAGGGCAAAACTCTTGAGATTGCAGTTTTTGAAGCAGCTGCTATTAGGTTAAGACCAATTTTAATGACAAGTCTTTCTACTATAATTGGCGTTTTACCATTAATTATAAGTTTTGGGCCTGGTGCTGCGAGTAGACTAACAGTTGGAATTACAATATTCGCCGGGATGATTTTTTCAACGTTCTTCACTCTTTACGTAATACCAACCATTTACACAATAATTGGAAAAAATACTAAAAGAATTGACTCAGTAGAAATTGAATTAAACAAAGAACTTAAAAAATAATATACTTATTCTTATCAAGATTTTTTTTACATAAAGTAAGTTGCTTTCTATATTTTTTTGCCAAATCTTTCACTGACTTAGCGTAACTAATTGCTTTTTTATCCTTTGAATAATTTTTGTAGTCTCCCCAACCCTTGTAATATGCAAGATACTGTCTGTAAGCATCTTTTTTAGATATTTTTAATAATTTAGATGACTTGTTTATATACCAACCTATAAAATCAACCGAGTCTTTAAAGCGAGCTCTTGTAGCTAAAGGGTTTGAAGTTTCTTGTTTGTATTGCTCCCAGGTACCTTTTACAGCTTGAGAATATCCAAAAGAACTAGATGGTCTTTTAAACGGTATAACTTTAAATAATTTTTTTCTTGGTGGTTTAGCCAACCAATTAAAATCACTTTCTTTTTTTATAAAAGCTAACTGCAAATGTATAGGTGCTCCCCATTTCTCATACGAAGATTTTGAATGTTTATACCATAAATATCTTTCTTCAAATATTGCACAACTATTTTTAGTATTTTTAGGAATTGACGAACAAGATAATAATATAAGAAAAACTAATATTAAATATTTTTTAAAATGAATCACTTATAAATTTATATAAGAAATTAATATTTAGATCATAAAAATTCGTAAATTTTACCTTTTTAATTTCTTAATAATTATTGAGGTTATTATAACTCCAATTAAATTTGAAATTACATCGATAAGTTCAAATGATCTATTTGGAACTATAAAATGTAATACTTCCAGTATAATTGAGATACATATAAAAAAAATTAATCCTGCATAAAACTTATCTCTAAAATAAGTAATCAGACCTATTGCTGTTATATAGCAAAAAACTAGCGTGTGATTAATGGAGTACCCGCCGGTATTAATTATAAAATGCATTTTTGAACCTAGTGGATTTTTTGTAAGACTTAAATTTGATTTAGGGTCTCCATAAATAAAATATGATACTATATCTCCTGGGAAAAGATAAAAAAATATAATTAAAAATAATGATATTAAGTATAAATAATTTATATATTTAAAAACAATTTTTTTCATTGCTATTTTAGTATAATAATAAATTATTATTTAAAAGAAAACAAAATGAGTAAATTAATACTAGTAAGACATGGTCAAAGCACTTGGAATGCAGAAAATAGATTCACTGGATGGGTAGATGTTGATTTATCTAACCAGGGAATTTTAGAAGCTCAAAAAGCTGGTAAATTAATTAAAGATTTAGATATTAAATTAGATATTAGCTTCACTTCCTTTTTAAAAAGAGCCATCAAGACACTTACAACAATTTTACAAGAAAATAATTTAAATTTAAAATTTGAAACATCTTGGAAAATAAATGAAAGGCATTACGGCTCTCTTACAGGGTTAAATAAGGAAGAAATTAAAAATAAAATTGGAGAGGAAAAATTTCTAAAATACAGACGCTCTTGGGATGTGGCTCCTCCTCCAATGAAAATAGATGACAAGAATCAATCTCTTTTTAGCCCGTTAAACGTCAGTATACCAAAAGAATACTTGCCTTTAACCGAGTCTCTTAAAAATACTTATAATAGGGTAATTCCTTTTTTTGAAAATGAAATAAAAAAAAATATTGAGACAAATAAAAACGTATTAATTTCTGCACATGGAAACTCATTAAGAGCTTTATGCAAGCATCTATTCAATATCTCAGATCAAAAAATAAGTGAATTAGAGATCCCTACGGGAAACCCTCTACTAGTTGAATTTAATAAAAATAAAATAGTAAAATCAGAATACCTAGATAAATTAAGGGCTAAAAGTTTAATTTTTAATCAGTAAATTTTAAATTTGATATTTTATCGTACATTTCTTTAGTATTTAAATGGTAAAATTTTTTATTACTTTGAATACCAAAAAGACTTTCATTGGTAATTAGATTGTCCCAAATCATATTCATAGAAAAAACTTTGTTTTTTGTATAATTAAATATTTCTCTATTTAAGACTTGAAGACCTGTAAAAATATACTTATTATTTTGATTTTTATTAACTACATTGTTAGATAAATTAAAATCACCCTTAAACGAGCTATCGAAACTTAAATCTTTATCTACTAGTAGTAAGGAAGGCTTTTTATTTTTAAAATAAAGTTTTTCTAAACTAATTGTCTCTTCAAGATAACTATTATTCCACAATGTATCAGGATTTATAGCGAAAAAGGGCTCCTTTTTAAAAGATTTTGTAGAATTAAAGATACCTCCTCCTGTTCCTAGCAACAAGTCACTCTCGTCTGATATAGTGATTTTTATACTGTACTTTTTATTTTTTATAAAATTCGTGATTTGCTCTGATAAATAATGAACATTTATAACAATTTCCTCTACTCCATGATTAATTAATAATTCTATGGCTCTCTCTAAAAGACTCTTTTGACCAATATTTAATAGAGGTTTTGGTTTTTCTAATGTCAAAGGCTGCATTCTTTTGCCATGTCCAGCGGCAAGAATCATGCCATGTTTAATTTTCATATCTTTCTAATCTTTTTCAATTTTTCCAATGATAAGTTTTTTTTCATTAACAAAAATAGGTTTTTAAAAATAGGATTATCAAACCTTCTAATAATTAATTTCCAGGTGTTTGGTAGATATTTTAAATAGATAGGTTTATTATCTCTTTTATATAATCGCACAAAAATTCCTAGGATTTTAAGATTCCGTTGAACTGATAAAATATCAAAATCATTTTTTAAATTAGTCTCATTTATATTCTTAAATTTTGATTTGTAACAATAATAATTGAATAATTTATCTTTTAGTTTTTTTGGTAGCTTAATTCTCACATCATCAATTAGTGAAGCAAGATCGTACAAAGGATTACCCCTTATCGCGTCTTGACTATCTATAATACTTAATTTTTTTCCAGATATCATTATATTCGAGGCATGAAAATCTCTGTGGGTAAAAAAATTATTTTTAAAGTAAATTTTTTTATAAATTACGTTTAATTCTTTTTTTAAAATTTTTTTGATTTTAGCATTCTTTTGTTTATTTTTTACTGTATATTTTAAATACCAGTCGAAAAAAAGATCTGATTCTTTATTTAAATTTCTTAATGAATAATCGTCAAACTTTATCGTTTTTCCATTAAAATTATAATTTTTTTTTAACTTTATATTTTGTAATTTAATAATTAATTCTACAAGTTTTTTGTAGGCTTTTAGTTTGTTTTTGTAGTTTTTAATATAATTATAAAATGATAGTTTTCCTAGATCAGAAATTTCGATTATATTGTCTTTATAATAACTTTTAAGTAGCTTTGGAGCTGATATATTATTGTTATTTAAAATCTTATTTACCGCACTGTAAACTATTAAATTCTTAAATTGTTCCTTTTTAGCATATACTAATATTGAAGATTTATTTTTTTTTGTAATCCTGTAGAATTCCCTAAAGGAAGCATCTCCTGAAATTTTTTTAATTTTGTAGCTTGTATTCATTTATTTTTTTCCATTCACCATGCCCTTTAAAAATTATTTCTCTTTCATCCTCTTTTTTTAAGTATTTTAGCTCCAGCTCTAATCTATTTTTTGGACGATCCGTAATTAAATCAGGCCACTCAATGATCTTAATAGTGCTTTCATTTTCTTTAAAAATTCCAAGTTGGTCAAGTTCTTTGCTATTTTTAATTCTATAAAGATCGTAGTGCATTATTTTAAAATTTGAGATTTGATATTCATACAATAAATTAAACGTTGGACTTAAAACCTCAGTTTGTTTTACTCCTTCTCGTTTTTGCAGATAATTTACTATCATTCTTGTAAGGGTCGTTTTACCAACGCCAATTTCACCATTTAAAAAAATACAATCTTTTTTAGATATTTTTTCAGCAATGTTATTCGAGATTAATTGCAGTTGATTTAGAGATTTAATAATCATTAGCTACTAAATTAGTAGCGGTAAGTATCCGGTTTAAATGGCCCTGATGTTTTAACGCTAATATAATCGGCTTGATCTTTTGACATTTTTGTTAACTTCGCCCCAACTTTTTCCAAATGTAGCATCGCTACTTTCTCATCGAGATGCTTGGGTAACACAT
>MDSV01224627.1_pt1 | contig 15794 bp, 20 predicted proteins | sample 810851 | NCBI WGS metagenome assembly MDSV01 (sample SAMN05326640, study PRJNA326480) | marine metagenome | isolation source: seawater | place: Atlantic Ocean: North East | collected 2012
CCTCTATCTTTATGAAAGTAAAATTGAAACATTTTTGGAGTATCAATCATCGAAGATATTTCTTCCACACTAACAGTTGCTAAAGCTGAAACACCGAACATTGTATTAAATTTCTGGGCAGCTTTTCCTACTGCTCTCTCTCCATCGTAATGGAAGAGTCTTTGTAATGCTGTAGGTGCTAAATAAAAAGGTAAGTCCAGTTTTTTACCAAATATTGTAGTAGATAAATCAACATTTTCCACTCCTCTTAAAACATTTGGAACTAAATCAACGTCATCAAAAGAGCTTGTATTTCTAGCATATGTAATTTCATCATCCGCAGCACCATCGATGTAATGAAAAATTGGGGATGGTAATTTTTTTTTAGCCAATTTCCTAAAATCACTATAATTATGACAATCTTTTAAGTTCATAATTAAAAATTCTTTGAAAAAGTAATTTGTTGATTGTCAGTACCAGGATTTTTACTACCCCAGTCATTATTCGATATATGACTATAACTATATCCTATATTTGAGTTTTCGAATAAATCAAACCCAAACTTAATTTCACTCTTAAACTCTAATGCACTACCAAGATCTTTTCCATCTCCCTTGTGATAATATCCAGGTGTAAAGCTAGGCGATATCTTAATTAAACCTAAGTTGTAATCCGCTTCAACTCCGGTGTACAAATAAACTGAACTTTTTCCAGTTACAAAACCACCAGTTGTTGGAGAAAATCTTCCAAACCAAGTGTCTCTAAACAAACTTTCATTTTTATGTTGTATGCCTACCAAGTTTGTTTTTTCGTCCCCCTCCTCGTCTATTATATCAAATGTTCCGGTATACATTGAAACATTTTGATTTCCTTTACTTAAGGCGCTTTGTTTGGTCTTAATTTCATATCCACTAATAGTTTTATTTTTGTTTCCTTTGTAATTTTTTCTACATTTCGGTGGATTAAAAATCCCATATCTACAATCAGGATCTTTTTTCGAATGGACTGTTATATTATTGGTTTTATTTAATTTTTGATTTGAAATAACTTCATCTGATTGACTAACCTCTGTTTGATTAGTTTTGGAAATTTTTTTTCTACATTCTGGAGGATTAAATATTCCCCATTTGCAAACCCTATCATATCTTTCTTTTGAAATTGTATTGGGATCAAAGCCTTCCTTATGAGCAGCAGACAAGCTCGTAACGCTTAGGCAAGCGATGATTGATGTGATTAAAAAAAAAGTTTTATTCATCAACAAAAAATACATCCTAAATAAAAAAAAGTATAGACTTTTTATTATCAATTATGCTTTTTTTTTTTAAAAAGAAAAAAAATCAATAAACCACCAACAAAAAAAGTGAAATAAGGTAAAAACCACAATAAAAAATTAGTTTTATTAAATGCCGGCTTATAGATAATCCATTCACCATATTTTTCCGATAAAAAAGAATATATTTCATGTTCAGATTTCCCTTCCTTAATTAGGTCTCCCACAACTAATTTAATCGTTTGAGCAAATTCAGAATTTGAATCTGCGACAGACTGACCTTGGCATACTAAACATCTTAAATTCTTATATATTTTATTTTGGTCGAGTATATTTTCACTAGCTTGCAGAAAATTTGAGCCTAGAAAAAAAATGATTATTAAAATTTTTATTTTCATTTTAATTTAATATCTTTAAAATTTCTTTATAATCCTCTGATGTAAGAGGGCCTAAATATTTTTTTAAAACTATTTTTTCTTTATTTACTAGAATACTCTCTGGTATACCATAAATTCCAAAAGTAACAGATTGTTTACCAAGCGGGTCCACTGCTATTTTATCAAATGGATTGCCATAATTTTTTAAGAAAATTTTGGCAGTTTTTTTTTTATCTTTATAATTAATTCCTAATAAATGAAGGTTTTTTTCCTTAGACAGTTTCATTAATATAGGATGCTCGATTTTACATGGTCCACACCAAGAAGCCCAGAAATTTACTAAAGTGTAATTGTTTTTTGTTAAAATTTCACTAGCTAGGAAATCAACACCATCAAAGCTTTTTAATTTTGCTTGAGGTATTTTTTCGCCAATTAAATTTTTTGTATCATAATTTGAATTTTTGCTTAAACTCACATAAAAAACTCCAATTATAAAAACAAGAGCTGTGTAAGTAATGATTTTAGTTATTTTTTGCATTTCTAAACAATCTTAAAAAACCACCTACCGAAATCATTAAAACTGAAATCCAAATTAAAAGCATAAAGGGTTTTTTCTGAAATTTAATATTATAATAATCTGATCTATCAATATTACTCATTGTCAAATAATAGTCTTTGATTATATTAGTTTTTATTGCAGCCTCGTAAGTTAATGTTTGAGGATTTTTGTAAATTCTAATTTCTGGTTTTAAAGTTCTTGCTTCTTTTTTTTCTAAATTATTTATTTGTAATTCTCCAATTACCGCATCATAGTTTGTAAAACCTTTAAGCTCTAATTTTTGAAGTTTAATTTGATAGTTTTCAAATTTTCTTGTTTCTCCTAATTTTATATTAAAATCTTTTTCAATTGAAAAATTGTGATTTAAGCCAATAAAAAAGATTAATAGTCCAAAAGATCCATGTGAGATTATTCTTGATAAATCAATCTGAGGTTTTCTAAATGCCTTATACATATCTGTAAAAGACGAAATTATTAAAAATATTGAAGATATTATTATTAAATTAGATAAAACACTATAGCTTTTAAAATAGAAGAAAATAACAAAGTTTATAAATATTGATGCAAGTAAAATTAGTATTAGAGTTTTAACATTTTTAAATTTATTTTTTATCCAGCTTGTTTGAGGACCTATTGCCATGAAAACAAGAAAAACTACAATTATTGGAAAAATTACTGCATTGTAAAAAGGGGGGCCTACTGAAATTTTTTTATCCGTTAAAGCGTCTGTGAAGATGGGGTATAATGTTCCCAACAACACTGTTATTAAATAAAAGACCATGAACCAATTATTAACTAATATAAAAGTTTCTTTACTGTTGGGGTTGATATAATTATTCTTTTTTTCATATTTTTTAAAAAAAATAAAAAAAGAGCCAAAAATCATTAAACTCAAAAACGAAAGTATATAAATTCCTCTGCTGGGATCGTTAGCAAAAGTGTGAACTGAATTTAAAATTCCAGATCTTACTAAAAAAGTACCAGTTACACTTAAAACAAAAGTAAGTAGACAAAGTATAATTACCCAAAAATATAATAAATTTCTTTTTTCGAGAACCATTAATGAATGTAATAAGGCAGTCATAGCAAACCAAGGTAATAAAGAAGCGTTTTCAACTGGATCCCAAAACCAAAAACCACCCCATCCTAATTCATAATAAGCCCAGATAGATCCAACAAGAATACCTAAAGTTTGAAAACTCCATGAAATTAATACCCAGTTTTTAATTGATACGGCAAAAAAATTTTTAGAATAGTCAGTAATTAAAGATGCTATAGCCGCAGAAAAATATATAGAGGAACCTACAAACCCTATATAAAGTAAAGGTGGATGAATTGCTAATGCGGGGTCCTGCAAAATAGGATTTAAACCTAATCCTTCCTTTGGTATCGGCAAAATAAGACTAAAAGGATTTGAATTGAATAAAATAAAAAATAAAAAACCTAAAATTAATAAATTCTGAAATAATAAAGTATATATTCTATATCTTATAGGGTGATTTTTATTAAAAATTAAAAATAAAAATGAAAAAATAGTTAAAATAATAACCCATAGCAATAAACTTCCTTCATGATTTCCCCAGGTCCCAGAAATTTTGTAAATAAGTGGCTTTAAAGAATGCGAATTTTCGTAAACCGTTATCAAAGAAAAATCAGATATAATAAACGCAGCCACTAGCGTAAAGAAACACATTAATATTGATGTAATTTGTATAAGACTTATTTTGTAAATTTTTTTTAGCGCTAAATTTTCAAATTTTTTTAAACATTCAATAGATTTGTAAATAATTGTTAAACTTAAAAAAACATTTAAAAATAATAAAAAATTTCCAAGGTTACTTAACATTTGTTCCCATTATTTCTTTTAATTCCGGCGGCATGTAGTTTTCATCGTGCTTAGCTAATATTCTATCAGCAATAAAAAAATTTTTGTCTTGTAATTTTCCTTCAGCGACTACTCCTTTTCCCTCTGAAAATAAGTTTGGAATAGTTCCGCTGTAACTTACTCTTAATTCATTTTTAAAATCAGTAATGATAAATTTAATTTCAGTTTCATCAATTACTAAAGTATTTGTTTTAACCATCCCTCCTACTCTAATTTTTCTTTCTAAATTAAGTTCATTATCTATTTTTATATCTGTAGGAGATTTAAAATATAAAATATTGCTACTTAAAGATTTTAAAATCAAAAAAATTGCTATAACTGAAAGAAGTAAGAATATAGCTAAAAGATAAGCTCTTTTTTTTACTTTATTTGTAAGCATTAAATGCTTTAGATTATTTTGTTATAAGATGACAGTACTTGCGAAGCAATCTTAGAGTTATCTAATACAACTCTTTTCTTTTCTTCAGTAAGCTGTTGCAGCTCTAGTGCAAATTCTTTTTCATATTTTCTTAATGTTTTAAGTGTCTTTAAATAAAGATGAGCACAAGCAAATACGGTTATTAAAAAAGAAGACCAGACGAAAAGTCCGTAACCATTCATTAAAATTAAGTTTTCAATCATAGTCTTTTTAAATTTTTTTTCTTTATTCTAATGATTTCTGTCTTATATTTCATTAAAAAAATTAGCGCACAATAGAAAATTAAGGCTAGAAACATGAGTAATAATGGCACTAGCATTGATGGGTGAATTTTACTGGCTTCCATAAATTTTATACTCGCGGGCTGATGAAGAGTATTCCACCAGTCGACTGAATATTTTATAATTGGAATATTAATTAATCCTATAATAGCTACTATACTTGAAATTTTCTCTGATTTGCTCTCATTCAATATCAACTTATTAGCAATTATATAAAGAATATAAAATATCGCTAACACCACCATTGAAGTTATCCTTGCATCCCAGGCCCACCAAGTTCCCCAAGTTGGTTGCCCCCAAATTGATCCAGTAATAATAGCAAGACAAGTAAACATTAATCCTATTGGTGCTATACTTTTGCTGACTAATCTCGCGGCTTTTAATTTAAAAAGAAAATTCAACAATGACAATACGGCTATACAAGTATAAGAAGCAAGGCCGATCCAAGCTGAGGGCACATGTACATACATTATTCTTACTGTGTCACCTTGCAAATAATCTGGTGGAGAAAGTATCAGAGCAAATGTCAAGGCAATCAGCAAAATTATAAAAAAAAACGAATTAATAAAATTTATGAGACTGTCTATCCATTTAAAAATATTGCTATTATTAAAAAAACTAATCATGAGTTTTAACTACTATAATATATTTTTAAAGTGAAGGGTGAATATTATGCCTAATTGAGAATTGAGAGGGAGTTTAAGAAGTATGAGTAATTCCCAACTAGGCGAAACAATTTAATTTAATAAAAATCTATGTCGGAGATTTGAATTAAAAATGTTAAATTTTAGGCAGTATTTGTAATTTAATTTGATGGCTTAAAATAACTAGATCCTTTTTTCCCTGAAAATATTTCCTCTATAAGAGGATGTTTTACCGGTTTCTTAGACCTGTCTAATAGCAAATTTTGCTCTGACACGTAGGCTTCGTAAGTTACGTCATTACTCTCTGCTAAAAGATGATAAAACGGTTGGTCTTTTCTAGGTCTAACATCTTTAGGAATAGACTCATACCATTCCTGTGAATTATTAAATTCAAAATCTACATCATAAATTACACCTCTAAAATCGAAATGCCGGTGTTTAACTGTTTCACCGATAGAAAATTTTGCAATGTTGCTAGCTACCATATTTAATATTTAATAATTAATAATTTTTGAGTTAAAATCAATATATAATTTATCAAAAACTAATAATATGTTAATGTTAAAATGTGAATAAGTCATTTTTAAAATTTGTCGCAGATTTTGGTCCGTTATTAATATTTTTTGTAGTTTACTACAAAAGTGGCAAGGATTTAAGTGTGGCGATACCTCCTCTCATAATCGCTACTTTAATAGCAGTAGGTTTGGTTTATTTCTTAGAAAAAAAAATTCCTTATATTCCTTTGATAGGTGGTGTTATAATTTCATTATTCGGAGGGTTAACACTTTATTTTAATAATCCAGTTTTTTTATATATGAAGCCGACAATAGTAAATGTTATTTTTGCAGTTGTATTAATTGTTGGTAGATATTGCTTTAAAAAGAATTTTTTACAGTTTTTTTTTAAATCTGCTTTTCAGTTAAATGAAGTAGGCTGGAATAAATTAAACAATAGATGGGCTTATTTCTTTATTTTTTTAGCTATTTTAAATGAAATTGTTTGGAGAACACAGCCTGAAAGCGTCTGGGTAAATTTCAAAGTTTGGGGAATTATTCCTATAACCTTTATATTTACTGCGTTGCAACTTCCAATGATTAGTAAATATAAATTATGAGCAAAATAAGACTTATTGTAAACAACGATTTAAGACTCAGAAAAGAAAAGTTCTTTATTAAACAAGAACTTCAAAGCATATTAAACTTGTACGCAAAAATGGTCTCGAATGGAACTTGGAAAGATTATTCTTTTTCATCAGGTTCTAGAGAAGTGTCCTTTGATGTTTATCAAAGATCATCTGATAAACCTATTTTTAGAATATTGAAAAACTTAAAACCTAATTATTATAATGAAAAATACTTGCTAAAAGATAGAAACGGAAAGGTTTTAAGGAAATCTGAAAACTTAACTAAATTAATAAGTAAGACAAGTTGGAATAAGTTAAAATTGATTAAGTAATTATCTTCTTTGGCCAAATAGTCTTAAAAGCATAATAAATAAATTAATAAAGTCTAAATATAGTGTTAAAGCGCCCATAACCGCTTTTTTTCCCATCAATTCTCCGCTATCACTAACAAGATACATATTTTTAATTTTTTGAGTATCATACGCTGTTAATCCTACGAATATTAAAACTCCCAAAATTGAGATTATAAAATACATCATAGAAGATTTCATAAAAATATTTACAATAGAAGCTATAATAATTCCTATTAATCCCATCATTAAAAAAGAACCTAGCTTTGTAAGATCTCTCTTAGTCGTATAACCATAAATACTCATTGCTCCAAATGTGCCTGCTGTAATAAAAAATACTCTTGTAATTGAGGTGCCGGTATATGCTATGAATATAGAGGACAAAGATAATCCCATCAAAGCTGCAAAAATCCAAAAAACTGTCTGAGCTTTTGATGCGCTCATTTTCGCAATACCAAAACTCATATAAAAGACAACACCCAAAGGGGCTAACATTACAATCCAAGCTAATCCTGAATTGTAAAGTGAATTTCCTAAAGAGGTTAATCCAAGTAACTCTCCGTTAGGTCCTGTCACAGCTGCAAATTTAAAAGTAAATAAAGCTATGAAACCAGTTAAAAGAAGAGCTGATCCCATATAGTTATAGACTTTAAGCATATAGCTTCTTAAACCTTGATCTATAATTGCTTCAGATGCAGAAGAGCGGACAGATGTTGTTTGTTTATTAAAAACCATAATTTCAATATATGAATTTTTATTAACTTTTCAATAGTGAATAATTACTTTAAAAAAACCATAAAATTAAGGATTTTATGAAATTTAAAAAGCTAGGAAACACTAATTTAGACGTTAGTCTGATTTGCTTAGGCACAATGACCTGGGGTACACAGAATTCTGAAAAAGATGCGTTTGAACAAATGGACTATTCTATCGATAATGGAGTAAATTTTTTTGACACTGCAGAATTATACTCTGTTCCTCCTACATCGGAGTCCTATGGTAAAACTGAAGTAATGATTGGTAATTGGTTTGAGAAAAGGAAGAATAGAGATAAAATAATTTTAGCTTCTAAAGTTGCTGGTCCTGGATGTGATTGGATTAGAGGCGGAGAAAATAATTTTAATGAAAAAAATATTGGTGAAGCCATCGATAAAAGTTTAAAGAGATTAAAAACAGATTATATTGATTTATATCAACTACATTGGCCAGAGAGGCCTACAAACTGTTTTGGGCGAAGAGAATACGATCATAAAGAAAATGAGCGTGAATGGAATGATTTTGAGTCTATATTAAAAGCATTGGAAAAATTTATTGCAAAGGGAAAAATTAGGTATATAGGAATGTCAAATGAGACTCCTTATGGTCTTTCAAAGTATTTAGAATTATCAAGAAGTAAAAACTTACCAAGGATGATGTCGGTGCAGAATCCTTACAGTTTAGTTAATAGAACGTATGAAGTAGGAATGTCTGAAATTTCCATTAGAGAAAAGTGCGGGCTTCTTGTCTATTATCCATTGGCAGCCGGGGCTTTGTCAGGAAAATACAGAAATGGGAAAATGCCAAAAAATGCAAGGATGACTTTGTTTAAAGGATGGGAAAGAATGATTAATCCTTTAGCAATGAAAGCCTATGATGAGTATTATACGTTAGCAAAAGAATATAATTTAACTATGGTTCAATTAGCTCAAGCTTTTGTAAATTCCAGACCTTTTGTTACAAGCAATATTATTGGTGCAACAACGATGAAGCAATTAGAAGAAAATATTAAAAGTATAGAGATAGAACTTTCAGATGAAATCATGGAAAAAATTAATTTAATTCATAACAATAATCCAAATCCATCGCCGTAATTCTGGCCATTGAAATAGCTAAATTTTAGTATAAAAACAGTCTTATGTTATTCAAAAAAATTTTATTTTTATTGCTTATTTTTGGTTTTTCTATAAATGCTTTTGCTAATACTCCAAGATCAACCGGAAAATATAAAAACTGGGAAAGTTTTACAACTGAGACAGACAAAGGTAAGATTTGTTTTGCACAAACAGTGCCTACAAAAAGAGCTCCTTCATCTATTCAAAGAGAGAAATCAAAATTATTTGTAACATTTAGACCCTCTGAAAACATAAAAGATGAAGTAAGTTTAACTAGTGGACATGATTATAAATCTTCGACTGTCACAGCTAGTTCGGGGAAAAAAAGATATTCTTTTTTTTCTCAAAAAAAATTTGCTTGGCTCCTTGACGACCAAGAAGAAAAAAACTTTATTAAACTAATGAAAAGAGCAACAAATTTAATTATAAAAGCAAGAATGACAAATGGAGCAGAAACAACTGACCACTATTCTATGATGGGATTTACCAAAGCATACAACACCGCTAAAAAAACTTGTAGTTAAATGAAAAAAATTGTTTTAGCCTATTCGGGGGGGCTTGATACTTCAATAATCTTAAAATGGCTTCAGGAAAATTATAAAGCAGAAATCATAGCTTATACATCAGACATTGGTCAGGATATGAATAAGCAAAAAATCATTAGAAACGCAAAAAAATTAGGTGTCAAAAAAGTTATTATAGAAAATCTAAAAAATACATTTGTAAAAGATTATGTTTTTCCAATGATTAGAGCTCATGCGGTTTACGAAGGAGTTTATTTATTAGGAACATCTATAGCGAGGCCTTTAATTGCAAAAAGACAAATAGCTATTGCAAAAAAATTTAATGCTTTTGCAGTTTCACATGGTGCAACTGGCAAAGGAAACGATCAGGTAAGATTTGAGTTAGGTTATGCTTTTTTTGGAGGAAAAAAAATTAAAGTTATAGCACCATGGAGAGAATGGAACTTACAGTCTAGAACTGATTTGATTAATTATGCTAAAAAAAATAATATACCTATTCCAAAAGATAAAAAAGGTGCCCCGCCCTTTTCTGTAGACGACAATATCTTTCATACTTCTACTGAAGGAAAAGTTTTAGAAAATCCTAAGAATCCTGCACCAGAATTTATATATCAAAAAACAGTTTCTCCAGAAAAATCGCCTAATAAAAAAACAAAAGTTAAAATCTCTTTTAAAAATAGTGATCCAATTTCTATAAATGGAAAAAAATTAAGTCCAGAAAAAATTTTAGAAAAGTTAAATCTCATAGCTGGAAAAAATGGTGTTGGAAGAGTCGATTTAGTAGAAAATAGATTTATTGGAATCAAATCAAGAGGAGTTTATGAAACACCGGGTGGAACAGTTTTATATGTAGCTCATAGAGCTATTGAGTCGGTGACTTTAGATAAAAATACTGTCCACGCTAAAGAGAGAATTATGCCTGAATATGCTGAGTTAGTTTACAATGGCTATTGGTTTTCAAAAAAAAGAATAAAGCTTCAAAAATTAGTTGATAAAAAAAGAAACCAAGTTTTTGGAGATGTTGTTTTAAGTTTATATAAAGGCAACATAACTATCGTGTCAAGAAGAACAAAGAATAGAGCTTATTCAATGAAAAAAGTGTCTTTTGAAGAAAATAAATCTTTTAATAAGTCCAAAGTTGAAAAGTTTATTAAATATCACTCTAAACAGTTATATAAAGCTTAAAATTCTGGTATTAATTATTTAATGAACAATACGATTCGAAACATTCAATTAACAGCCGTAGTATTTGTATTGATTTCTACGGTAATAGCATTTCTTCTTGAAATTCAAGAAATGTATGAAAATAGAAATATTGAATTAGCAGACTTGCTTTTAATGTTTATTTATATTGAAGTAATTGGTCTAGTAAGATCATATTGGGAGACGAGATCTGTTAGAATTTCATATCCCTTAGTTATTGCTATAACCGCTTTAGCACGATTCATTATCTTACAAGATAAAGAAAGTGATCCAACAAATTTAATTTACATTTCAACTGCAATTTTAATTGTTGCAGTTGCAACAGTTATTATAAGATTTAGAAACAGTAAATATTTGAGAATTGATAATTCTAAAGCAAACGAGCTTTAAAACATCTCAAAGTATTCATCAATAAACATGCAATTGTCATGGGTCCAACGCCTCCAGGGACCGGAGTGATCGCTTTTACTTTGCCTTTTACTTCTTCAAAATTTACGTCCCCAACAATTTTATCTCCTAGCTTATTTATTCCAACATCAATAATGATAGAACCGTTTTTTACCCAATCTTTTTTTACTAAATTTGCTACTCCAGCTGCTGCAATTAAAATATCCGCTTTTAAACATTCTTCTTTTAAATTTTTTGTTTTTGAATGAGAGACCGTCACCGTGCAATTTTCTTTCAATAAAAGTTGAGCCATTGGTTTACCATTTAAATTAGATCGACCAATGATTACAGCATGTTTGCCTGATAAATTTTTTTCAATTTTTTTTAATAGCAATAAACATCCTAACGGAGTGCATGGTATAATTGCATCATAGCCAGAGGCTAAATTCCCTACATTAATAGGGTTAAATCCGTCTACATCTTTTGAAGGATCAATAGAATTTATTATTTTTTCTTTATCAATATGTTCTGGAAGAGGCAGTTGTACCAAAATACCAGATACATCTTGATCATTGTTTAATTCATTTATTTTTTTTAGAACTTGTTCCTCAGTTACATCATCTGAATATTTAATTACATTAGAATGAATTCCAACTTCTCTTGAATTTTTTTCTTTATTTCTTACATAAATTTGACTCGGGACAAATTCACCAACTAAAATCACTGTTAATCCCGGAACTTTATTGGTCTTGCTTTTGATTGAAGTAATCTCTTTTTTGATCTCTTCTCTTAAAATTGCTGCTTCTTTTTTTCCATCTATAATCATGATTAAAAAAGTGTTGGAGCAAAAAATTCAAAGATGAGGTTTCTTAAGAACATAAGAGCTAAAATTAATAATACAGGTGAAATATCAATTGAGCCAAGATTTGGAAGGAATTTTCTTATAAAATTCAAAGGGGGATTTGTAAGTCTATAAGAAACGTCTAAAACAGAATATACAAATCTATTTCCAGTATTTAAGATATTAAAAGCTACTAACCAGCTTACGACGACATGAATCACTAATATCCATATATAAAGGTTTATGACGTTATCAAATAATATTAATACTGATTTCATTGATTTTTCTCCACGTAAATTGAAGTACTCGGAAAAGCAAAAGAGGCATTATTTTTCTCTACAATATTTTTTATTTCTATCGCTAAGATATCTTTTACTTTCAACCACTCTAAATATTGAGATGTTTTTGTAAAACAGATTAATCTTATATCTATTGAACTTGCAGCAAATTGATCTACTTTAACTACTAAAAAAGTGTTCCCGCTTTTAGAAAATAAATCACTTTGATTGATGTATTTTTCTATTTCATCTTTAATCTTTTTTATCTGATCGCTTGTTGTTCGATATTCTAAACCTATTAACCAATTTATTCTTCTATTAGTTGTTTTAGAATAGTTAATTACTGCTTTTTCGGCAAATTGAAAGTTAGGTATGGTCGCTAAAGATTTATCAAATTTTCTGACAACTGTTGACCTAAAACCAATATTTTCAACGGTTCCTTCAATAATTCCCTCTACAAAAATCCAGTCACCAACTTTAAATCTTCTTTCAACTAAAACCAATATTCCTGAAATTAGATTTTTAAATAAATCTTGTGCCCCTAGTGCAACTGCTACTCCGAATAAACCCAGTCCTGCTATGATAGGTCCAATTTTTATTCCCCAAAGTTCAAGTACAGCTGCTAAGCCTAATATAAAGATCAGAACTTTAACTGCTTTAATTATCCAGTTAATTAGGTCTTTTGATATCAGATCCCCTACGGATTTTATGACAACCGAAAACGGTCCAATAATTTGGTGAAATGTCCAAAATATTAAAATTGTTATTAAGGAACGATTTATTGTTTCTATAAAATCTGCAGCTTGATTTTCAATTGATAAATAACTCGAAGCAACAAAAAAACCCAAAACTATTGGAAAGAACTTTGCTGGTCCTTCCATGGAAGCAACTAGAGAATTATCAAATTTATTTGTAGTTTTTGAAACATATTTCTCAAGTCTCTTAATCACGAATTTTGAAAATATTCCTCTTAAAAAAAGAAAAAAAACAAATATACTAATAGCAATGACAATTTCAGAAATATTTACCCCGGAAATACCCTCTTTCCAAACATCTAAAAATAGTTCTGAAAAATTTTTTAAAGTTTCCATTTGTTCACCTAATATTTAATTTGTTTAATTCGTCACCTGGTTCAAATAATTCTAAATTTTTCCAATTACTTTTTATAAATATTTTTAATACTTTATTACTTATACACATTACTTTTGATCCTGTCATTAATGGATCAAGAGAATATTTTTTTACAATTCCAATAAAACTCTCCGCACTGCGAGCTGAATAGACAAAAATTATGTCCGGAGGATGACTAGAAATAATAATTTTATTTTTTTCATTAAGCTCAGTGATCATTTCAGAAGTATAATTTATAAATTTTTCAACGTTTAGTCCCTCTTTGTTTAATTCTTCGTCTAATTCAGAAGTTAAATTATCGCCGCAAAAATAAGCAATTTTTGATTTTTTATTTATTTCAGACGAATTCATGATTAAATTTTTTAATGCGTTTACATTTCCGCCTGCGGAAATAGTATTATTATAACCTGAATTTCTTGCAATTTTTTCTGTTATCGAACCAACACAAAAGCATAATTTGTCAATATTTTTACTTTTCACTTTTAGATTTCTAATTGCATTCGCGCTTGTAAAAACAAGTGCATCATACTTGCTTATATCTATAGGGTCATTGTTTACTGAAGAAATTTTTAGCGTAGGCAGGTGGATTATTTTGTGCCCTAAAGAAAAAAGTTTACCCATTAAGTCTTCCGCATCTATTAAGGGTCTAGTGATTAAAACATTCATTTTCTTTTAAATCTTTTACCTGCAAGTCTTAAAAGTTTTTTTCCCGCATTCTGACCAACTTTTAAAGCCTCATTAGATTTGCCATTTATATCACAAATAAAATGTTCCTCTCCATCATCTGAAAATAATTCGGCTTTTAAATTCAAATTATTTTTTTTTATTTCTGCAATTCCTCCAACTGCTGTATCACAATCTCCGCCTAAAACTTTTATCATGCTTCTTTCAGCCTTTGCACAGAGTGAAGTTTTTTTATCGTTAATCTTTCCTAAAATTTTCTTTATATCCTTGTCATTTTTTCTACATTGCACAGCTACAATACCTTGACCTGCAGCGGGAATCATTTGCTCTGTTTCGAAATAAAAACTAATTTTGTTCTCCATTTTCAAACTTTTAATTCCAGCCGCAGCTAAAACGATTCCATCTAAATTTTTTTCTGATAGTTTTCTTATTCTTGTGTCTATATTGCCTCTCATGCTAGTAAATGAAATATTCTTATTAATCTTTTTTAATTGAAGTTCTCTTCTTCTAGAACTAGAACCAATAAGTATCTTAGAGTTTAAATCATACAAATTTTTTATATTCTCACTTATAAATGCATCCCTGGGATCATTTCTTTTTAAATAAGCTGCAATGATTAAGTTTTTTTTTTCAAAAGCCTCCATGTCTTTAAGAGAATGAACAGCAATATCTATTTTATTTGATAACAACTCTTCCTCTATTTCTTTGCAAAATAATTTTTTACCACCTATATCTGATAATTTAGCATCTTTATTAATATCTCCTGAGGTTTTTATAACCTTTTCGATAAAATCTTTTTCCTTTAAATTTTTGCTACTTTTAATAATAAGTTTTTTTACTCGCTTAACGTAAGCTTTGGATAATTGACTACCTCTGGATCCTATAGTAATTTTTTTCATTATTAATTATTTTATTTTATACTATTTTAAATTTAAGCGTTAAAATAATGAAAAAAAATATTACTTTTTTAGGAATTGAAACAAGCTGCGATGAAACGGCTGCAGCAATAATTAGAAAAAATGAAAGAGGAACTGCAGACATATTATCAAACATCGTATCGAGCCAAATAAAAGAACATGAAAAATTTGGTGGAGTAGTCCCAGAGTTAGCCGCCAGGGCTCATCTGGATAATATAGAGTTTATAATTGAAAAAGCTTTCAAAGATAGCAAGATTTCTATGAACGAAATTGATGGAGTGGCTGCTACAGCTGGACCAGGATTAATTATTTGCCTCACAGTTGGTTTGAATATCGGAAAAACAATTGCAGCTTTTATAAAAAAACCATTTATCGGCGTAAATCATTTAGAAGGTCACGCACTAAGTCCTGGGTTAGAAAATGAAATTGAATTTCCTTATTTGCTTCTATTGATATCTGGGGGTCATACTCAATTTTTAATCGTTAATGGCGTGGACTCTTACGAACAATTAGGAACAACCATTGATGATGCTTTGGGTGAGGCTTTTGACAAAACTGCCAGAATGCTTGACTTAGGTTATCCTGGTGGTCCAGCAGTAGAAAAGTTTTCTAAATTAGGTGAAAAAAATTATTTTAAATTACCTGAGCCGATAATAAATAAAGCTGGGTGTAATTTATCTTTCGCAGGATTAAAGACAGCAGTATTAAGAGAGTCAAAGAAAATTAGTGGTAATAAAAAACTTAAATATAATCTTGCAGCTTCATTTCAAAATACAATAAATAATATATTATATAAGAAAACAAAAATTGCTATGCAAGAATTTAAAAAAAAAACTAATAAAAAAAATATAAATCTAGTTGTTGCAGGGGGAGTGGCAGCAAACAAGTCCATAAGAGAAAATTTAAGAAATCTTGCTCAAGAAATAAATTGTAATATTATTTATCCTGATTTGAAATTTTGCGGAGACAATGCCTCTATGATTGCCTGGGCTGGAATACAAAGATTTAAAAAAGGTTTAATTGATGATTTAAATATTACAGCTAAATCTAGATGGCCTCTCGATAAAGAAGC